>Ga0099799_10039_pt1 | contig 37692 bp, 28 predicted proteins | sample Uncmet6_SortLC_1_FD_89033 | JGI IMG/M metagenome (GOLD analysis project Ga0099799, IMG submission 89033) | Marine eukaryotic communities from CALCOFI LINE 67, Pacific Ocean - CN11_C50_N6_SortLC_1 | ecosystem: Environmental > Aquatic > Marine > Oceanic | place: Pacific Ocean: Monterey Bay...
GCCCGTTTTGACCTTGCACGCGCCGTTGAAGAGCGCGCCGGCGGAGCACCGCGAGTGGCGCCTCGCGGCGGCGCATTGCAGGGACGCGGACGCGCTGCGGCGCTGCGTCTGCCGCGAGGCCTCCTTCGCCGGCGACTCTGATGATCGGCCTGTGTCTCCGGCGCTGTCGGGGACTAGTTCGACGTTCTAAGGGCCTGGTTTTGTGTGTCTTTTTCCTTTATGATTTGCTTTACTTAGAGCTAGGCCGCCTAGCCGCGACCCGGGCGCCGCCGGCCCGCGATTTTTTAATATATATAAATATTTTCCTAGGAGTTGGGTACATATCCCCCGACAGCCGGCGCGTTCCCGCGTGAACAGGCGCCCTTTTTATTTACCCCCCTATACGGGCTAGCTAACATAACAGAGAATGCGCCGAGCACAAGCCTATAATAATCGCGGACCAGTACGGCCGCAAGGGCGTCTCGCTCGCGGCTGGATTTTTTCTGGGAGCTTTTGGATTGGCGAGTGCTTTCTCGAAAAATTTTGACACGTTCGTGTCTCTACGCTTTTTCGTCGGCGTCGGTATCGGCACGAACCCCATTCCGTACGACCTATTTCAACGACGTGGGTGCATACGACGGAGTTGTATTCCACCGACATCCGGTCGACGGCGCACACGCTCGCGTTTATCGTGGGCCGGTTCGGCGGCTTCGCGAGCGGATATGTGGTCGAGAACGCCAATTCCATACCTTTCGCGAAAATTGTGCTGATAATCATGGCGGCGCTGAGCGCGTTGGGAACGTTGACGCTGCGCGAGACGATGGGAGAGAGACTCAGTTAATACTTATGTTTGCGGTTCGAATAAACCTCCCGCCGTCGCCGCGTCGGGCGCCGGCGTCAGCGCAGGCGGGGGCTGTACCGCTGAAACGGGCGGCGGCGGTCGGGAATAGTGCCGCACGGTAAAGCGCGAGCGCGGCGCGAGCAGGCCGTATCGATGGAAGACCCAGCCCGCGAGGGCGCCGCCGAGGTGCGCCGCGGAGCCCGGGTGGCCGCAGACGGCCATCAACGAGTCCCACGCGAGGAGGGCAGCCCCGACGTGCGAGGCTTGAAACGGTCGCGCCACGTAGAAGAGGTGCACCGGCGATGTCGGATTCTTCAGGATGAAGACTGCGCCGCAGGCATAGACGAGCGCGCCCGAACCCGTCACGCCTCCCGACGCGCCGAGGGACTGAGACGCCGCCGTCGCACAGCCGCCTGCAATAATACTCGCCAACGCGAAGCGTGTAAACCGTTGTGATCCGGTGGAAGACTCCACCGGCTTTGCCACCAGGTACAAAGCGAGGAGCCCAAAGCCGAGCTGCGACGGCGTCCCTGTAACCAACGCGTGCGCCACGAGACTGTGGAATCGCCGCATCTGTAGGGCGCGGCGACAGCAAACCGCGTGCCCGCTCATAATGCGACGTAACCTGGGCCGCGTCGACGCGACGAACGTCATGAGATGCGACGCCGCCAGCGCGAACGTGATCGGTGCGTCCCGGCTAAATTGACGCTGCCAGTCGCTAAACGCGTTCGCGCCGCCGGCGTGAAGTTTGCGGCATCGCTGCGACGGCTGCAGCGCGTGGGCGTTGGTGCATCGCTGCGACGGCTGTCGTGCACACGCGCGCGCGACGAGTAGCACTGCAACAAGGGTGCTGCGAGTCCTCTGCATGATAGTGGTATAGCTCGCAGCAGTGAAGTGCAGCCAGCAGCGCACTTCTCTGCGAGCTGCGAAACGCGGTCCGTGCACCTTAAAAGGACAGGCTGCACTTGCCTGCAGCTCTCATGCTGCGCTTGCTTGTTTGCTAGTATCTTACACCGCTAGCTGCGATTTCACGTAACCAATTAATCCACACCCCCGTACGACGACGCCGAAGAGGAAGCCGACGAAGGCGAGTCGTCGAGGCGGCTCCGGCGAATGAGCTCGTCCAGGCCGCCCGCGTCCGCGATCGCGGCGACGTCCAGGGGCGCGCGAAACGACGATAGAGCCGACGCGCGCACGGCGTCGGAGGCCTCGACGACCCGCAGCTCGAAGGTTTGCGACGGCGGCCGCGGCCCAGTCCCATCAGACCGCCGGAGCGCGAGCACGTCCGCCCACTCGAATAATAAAGGGTCCGTGCGCTGCGCCGCGACGTTCACGTCCACCAAGTAGGTGGCGCGGCGCTCTATCACGACGTCGACGACGCAGTGCGTTGGTAGACTCAAGGACCGGTCGAAGAAGGCGCGGAGCCGCGCGCGCATTTCGCTTATCGTGGATTCCTCACTCAGGTCGCGGAAGACCGTGTCGACACGGCGCTGGCACGCCGCGACGAGCCGCCCGTCCAGCACGAAGCAGCGGAACTCGCGCGAGGGCTCCACACTCACGAAGCGCCGCACGGCGAGCACGACATTCAATGCGCGGGCCGCGTCGTCCTTGACCAGGGACGACGCCGCGAGCAGCGCGAAGGCGTCGCCCGCCGTCGCGCACTCGAGCGACCCGAGCCACGCGGCGTCCTTGGGCGCCGACCAGTTCAACTTGACAAAGGCACTGCCCCCCACCGCCGCAATGGCCGCGTCGATTTCAGCTTCGACGGCGGGAAAGTGCGGCGCGGCGCCGTCGTCGTCCGAGTCCGAGAGCTCGCAGTCGTCGTCTCGATTCTGGGTCCGCGCCGTGGCACGGGCACCATATTTCGTGCGCGGCAGGACGCAGGGGCCGTCGCTCCGGAGCCAGGCGACGACGTTTGACGGCAGCGGCACGAGGATTGTTTTGAAGGTCAAGTTCTTGTGCGCGTCGTACCAGGCGGCGATGCTGCAGGCTTCGTCGTTGCTCTCGAGCGCCGCGGCGACGGCGTCTTCTTCTGCGCTGGATGCTTCTTCTTCGAGCGCGGCCATCGTGCTGGATGCTTCTTCTTTGAGCGCGGCCGCCGCTTTGATTGGCCTGTCGCAGCGTCGCTGCAGGCTGCAGCTGCTGAGCTCCTGAGCTGCCGCAGCGATGGCGTTGAGTTGTGAGCGATGTCGCAGCGACTAGTATAGATAGTAGCAACTGCTAAACCGTGCGTTTTGACGAGCGTATGGCCTGTATGGCTCAGCCCACCTTGCTGCTGCTTGCTTGCTAGTGTATTACAGGACGCTAGCTAATGTCCAGGTCGCTTGCCAGTGCTGTACTGCGGCGCGCCGCCTTCCGTACTCACCTCGCTACTCGACGCGCCGCGTAACACGCACACGTATGTCGAGTGTGATTACTTTAATCGGTCACGTATTTCTAGAGACTAACCCTCAACTTGGGCCTCAAGTGTGTGCGACGGCGTAGCTGTGAACGATGGGGAAAAAATCACGCCGAAATCGCCCTAATGGTCTTCCCCCTGGGGCCAAGTCCTTGGGCACCTTGACCCAGGAGCAAGTCGATCGCCTCGGGCCAAATATGCCCTCGACGGGCCGGCGGCGCGCGCGCCCGCCGCGAGGGCCACCAGGGCGACGAGTGATTGGCGCGTCATTGTGGCCCGAAACGCACGCTTATTCTCAACGCAACCGCGTCCAGAGCGTCCAGATGACACACACCTGCCAAAAAAGCACAATTGCCAAAACTATTTTGCGGCGCCTGGGAGAGCCGGCACGAGCAATCGAAGCGGCGACACCGTGCAACTGATGTCGCATGAGCAAAGCACTCTTATGTTGAGGCCGCGTAACTGCACAAAATTGTCACTAGCACTAGCGCGCTTACGCAACCCGCACGCTTTGTCAGTGAAACCCGATTTTCCCGGCGTCCGAGTAGGTAATCTGCGTAGGTCAAGCTTGTGGGCCAGATCACTCATGACAAGAGGGATGTTGCCGGCGCGCGGGAGGAACGGGTCATTAGTAGGATCAACCCGTAGACGTTAGGCCGCGCCGTGTGCGTTCGCCTAGCCCCGGTTCTTCGGGTTCGCCGGGCCGTCGCCGATCGTCGTGTATCCGAGGATGCCCGCGACGACGCCGGTCAGCAGGAGCGTGAGGCCGCCGACGGGCAGGATGAGGTCGCCCGAGGAGAGGCCCGCGGCGAGCGCCGGCGCGGGCGCGGCGGCGACGACGGCGGCGGCGATGGGCGCCTTCGGCACGGCGGACGCGAGCTGCGTCGCGCGCTGGACGTTCGGCGCGAGGGCCGCGGCACCGGAGGCGAGGAGCGCGATGGAGAGCTTCATTGTGTTAAATGCCTGCGATTGATGCACGTTTCGCCCAGCACTGATGCGCAACAGGCGTGCGCGCGCAAGGACAGCGATTTGGGTGCAAACGGGGTACACGGGTGCGCGCGGCGGAGCTACGATAGCAGTAGTGCGTGCATGGAGATTGAGACAGCGGACTCCGTGCGAGAGTCCCTCGTGCGCAAGAAACAGACCTGTCCGTCGGTGACTTCACACATATAGAGAAATAGAAAATCCAGCGAGCTAGCGGCCTGTAAGACACTAGGAATATGTGTAGCTGTGGCCGAGCGCAGAGCAAACGTCGTGCAAGGCAGCTGCTCGCTGGCAAAAGCTGGCATCACTGCGAGCCCACATGATTCTCCTGCTGCGCATTTCTTTATTGGCCTGCGTGGTGAATAGCTTAAGGCCACCATGCAGCCACAGACTGGCACTCACGCGCGTTGCCAGCTCCAGCACGGACATCGTAGCAAAGGCCATGGGCCCAAACGCCGACCGCGCGATCCAGCTGCTGCGCGGCGCGGCGGACGACCGCGAGCCGCGCGAGGCGTACGTCTTCGAGCCGGACGGGCCGGTGGAGGGCGTCGCGCATTTCATCGGCGGCGCGGCGCTCGGCACGTTTCCCCAAGTCGCGTACAAGGCGCTGCTGACGCGCGTCGCGCAAAGGTGCGGCATTGCTGTAGTCGCGACGCCCTTCGACCTTACGCTGGACCACGACGCCGCCGCGCGGACGTGTCGGACGGCGTTCCGCGCCGAGGCGGCAAGGTGGCGAGGTTTGCCGCGCTACGGGATCGGTCACTCGCTCGGCGCGAAACTGCTGCTCCTCATCGCGTGCGACGACGCCGACGCGTACGAGAAGCTTGTTCTGCTCGCACCGAACAATAGTGGCGTCGCCGACTCGGCCCGACTCCTCGAGAGGCTCGTCGACGCCGCGGGCGGCGGTGCCGGTGAGAAGCGGCCGGCCGAGGGCATCGACTGGGGCGGCGTGCTCGGCGCGGCCTTCTCGATGGCCGGTCTGGAAGTCACGCCGCCACCGGCGGAGACATTGGAGCGCGTCGCGCGACTCAGGAGACCCGCGCGGGGCGTGACGTTCGTGCGCTTCGAGGACGACGACGACCTCGACGCGGCGGCGACGCTGGGGCCCGTGATGGCCGGCGCGTCGATCGACTGGCTGGACGGAGGTCATCTGGCCCCCGTCTTCGTCGAGGCCGGGGGCCTGCGCCTCGGCGAGGAGAAGCTCGTCGACGGCGTCGCGGACGCGATCGCTCGCGCGCTCGATTCGAGCGCGGTCGGGCTGCTGGAGTAAATGTGTTGTTGTTACCTATCGTGGTCCTTAGGGTACATGATCCGCCGCTTCTTGAAGTCGAGGTGCGTCTCAGGAATATCGTGCGGATAGATCCGGTTGTTGAGCTGGTCGAAGACGGCGCCGCCGCCGTCGTCGTCGTGCTCGGCCTGCTTCCCCGTCCGCAGCGACCGCGCGACCGTCACGGCCTTGCCTCCCAGCGCGCGGCCCGACCGCTCGAGCGCGCGCTCGACGGCGTCGGTACCTGTGTGGACATTAAATTTCAGGCGCCCCACGCCATCGACGCAACATAACTCCCTGGTTGATTTCCACACGGGCCGGACCGCCGAACGTCACGATGGCGCACCCGTTGAAGACGCCTCTTTCCCTGACCTTCTTGATGCTCTGCAGCACGCCGCAGCCCCTCAAAAAGGTCTGGAGCTCGCTGTCCTTCACCGTCAGGGGCAGACCCGACAGGAAGACGGACGTCGGCCGCGCGGCGTCCTCAACCACGACCGTGCGCTTCCGCGGCGCCTCGTCGGCGGCGCGCGCCTCGGGGTCGAAGTCGGCCCGCATCGACGGGTAGAGCGCGGCCGCGGCGGCGTGCGCGTCCCTGGGCGTGTCCTCTTGTGCAGGTGGAGGAGGCGGCGGCGGCGGCGGCGGGCCGGGCGGCGGCGGCGGGATCGATGGAGCCTCCTCTTTTGGCTCCTCTTTTGGCACCACCTCTTTGGGCTTCTTGGCCCGCGCCTTGCCCGTGGCTGGGATGCTGAAAAACATGCTGCTGGCTGTCGACGTGCTGCTGGCTGCAGCGGCGCGCCGCGTAAGCTACACTCGTGCGGCCTGCTTGCTGGATCACAGCAGAGTGCAAATACGTCGAATTGGCTCAGCAGACTCACCGCTGAGGCCGTAAAAGCTGCGGCAAAAAATGGGTGAGCTAGCGCGATACAGGTGCTAGCCTCAGCTCGTGATTTTTGTGGTACACGTCGACTAAACACAGTCCGCAAGCTCTTACAGCGTAATTCATGCCGTAAAAGACACATCTCTGCGAATCCTGTCGAAGCGGTAGACAACTCTGGGTCCCTGGGCACTATTTAAGCACACTGCACACTGCACACTGATGCTGGGCACCCTCCAGCAGCGCCATAAAAGGCAGGACGTCGAGCAGCCACCGCTGAGCCCACGAAAAACCACAACAACTACACCAAACAAGGGCGCGAACGCGATAGCATTACTAGCCCTCGTCTTCTTCGCGAGCGCCGCGCCCGTCGCGACGCAATTGGTAAGACGGCCCGACGGCACGTATCCCTTTGAAGTCGTCGACGTCGTGCTGCGCGCCGAGATTCTAAAACTGTGCATCGCGGCGACCTGCCTCGCGTTTGAGTTAAGGGGCCTCTCGGCGACAGAGCGCCGCGAGAGGGCCCCGACGCCAACCACAAAAGGGCTGCTCCTGACGTTGGCGGTCGGCGCGGGCTACCAAGCTTTAAATATTCTGGGCGGCTTCGCGATGCGCGTGTTGGACGATCCGACGCTCTTTGCGGTTATTGTTCAATCAAAAGTCGTCTGGACGGGCGTGTTGGGCGTCTACGCCTTTGGGAGAAGGCTGTCGTCCGCACGCGTCTTTTCATTGGTATTGGTCGCCGCGGGGGCGGCGGTCTGCGCGGCGCCGAAGCCGAACACGGACGCGTCGAAGGTGCGGACGCGAATAACAGGCTGCCTCCTGGCCGGCGGCGCGGCGCTGCTGTCTGCTGTGTTAACCGTGGCGTGCGAGGCCGTCGTGAAGCGGGGTAGGGCGTCGCTGCACTGGCAAAATTTACAATTGTATGTGGTTGGTATATTGGTCACGGCGTCGACGCTCTCACAACCACCATCGCTGACGATGATGTCCTACGCCATGGGATCGTTGATCGTGCTCGAGGCATGCAAGGGCCTCGCGATATCGTTAGTTCTAAAACGCACCGACGCAGTCGTGAAGACGCTCGCCACCTCATTATCGATCCCGGGCGTCGCCGTCATGGAAAGGTTGGTAGTGCCGGGCGTCGCACCGATGGCGCTGCCCATGTTATTAGGGGGCTGCGCTGTGGTTTTGGCGATCACGGCGTACCACGAGGGCCCCGACGGCCGCGACAAGCCGTTCCTCGCCGCGGCGCTCGGGCTGACGCTGTTTGGGGCAGCTTCTTTGGCCGTCGACGCCGGCTGGCCCCGCCGCGAGCTCTTGGGTTCCGACTCGCCGCCGCCAGACTAAATTTTGTTGCTTAGAGCTACAGCCGCCGCGGGATCTGCAGCGGCCCGCGGGGCCTGCTTGACCGGCGAACGCCTGTCCCGCTCCCGGCGGCCCCCGTACGCCGTCGCCCCGGATCTTAGCTCCGAGTCGGCCCGGATGTTTCGACTATAATTCGTAGCGCCCAGGGCTCTTACACAAAAGGGGGGGCGCGCTCCCGCCACCAATGAGGGGAGGGGTAGATTCTCAAAAACCGCGCTCCTTCATGCACCGCGCCATGCTCCGCTCGAAGTCCTTCAAACCCCGATCAGCGGGCCGCGGCGCCCACTCCTCGCCCCACCTTCGGGAACAGACGCAGGAGGCCCCATAACTTTCCATGACGCGCTCCTCCTCGCAGTCGCGCGCGCGCACGACGAAGGGCCGCGCGTGGCGCCGGAAGCGCTTCGAGTCGACCTCGACCCAGTGCTCGCGCCGGTCGCGCCGCCGCTCGTCGCGCTTGTTTTTTGTGCTTCCGAGCCTTCTTTTCGCGTTCTTCTTCCGCTCCTTCTTCTCCCTCTTCTTCTTCTCCTTCTGCTTGCGCCTGTTTCGCTGGATCGCGCGGCCCTCGCTCGTGACGCTCTCCGCCTCCGACTCTTCTGAGGAGGACGCGTCTGACGACGACACGTCCGAGTCCGACTCGCTGTCCGAGTCCGAGCCGGCCTCGTCCGATGCGCTATCATCATCGTACTTGTCGTGGCGGTGGCGGAACGTGCGGTAGTCTCTTGCTTTGGCCTTGCGCTCCTTGACCGGTCGTTCGCGCTTCTCCTTCTCCTTTCGAGCCCGCTTCTCGCGGCGCTTCTTCAGTTTCCGATCTTCTTTTTCCTCGACAACCTCCTTCGGAACAGGAGGAGGAGGCTTGACGTAGCCCGCCTCGCGAAAGGCGGTCCCAAAACAATAATGCCCGGGCTGATAATGAGCGGCAAACGCGTCCGGTAATTGCGGACCTTGGTAGTTGATGTGGGCCGGATCATCTAACCTAGGATAGTCCGGTTCTCGATCAGTAGACCCAATGACATAGCCCCGGCGCCACAGAGGTGGCGCCGTGTCCTCGCAGAGCGGGCACTGGTTGTAGTTCTGATGCGGGGGTTCTATGATGGTCTCCTGGCGCTCCTTGCGCTTGCGGCGCCGTCTTCTACGGTCGTCGTCGGAGAAGTCCGAGTAGTCGCTGCGATCATCGTCGCTGCGGTCGTCGTCGCGGCGGCGGCGGCGCTCCTTCTTCTTCTTGCGGAGGGGCCGCCTGTCGTCGCGGTCGTCCCTGTTCCTTGGATGCCGCTTGTAGCGGTCGGTACCCATGGTCTGTTAGGCTTTGCCGCGAGGCGCGTCGGATGCGGCGCGAGCGCGGGGCTGCCCCGTGTGTCCGCTTGAGACCTGCCTTGCGTGCTGCGAGGCTGCCGGCGCGTCGACAGCGCGCGCAGGCTGATCTGCTTGCTGGCGCTGTGAGAGCAGGCGCTGCAAGGCTGAGGCGGCCCGGGAGCAAAATAGACTTCCTCCAAACGTCCGACGCGGCCCGTGGACTTGTGTGCGTCCCTATACGTGATCGGGAACGGTCCACAACTCTAGAGTCTTTAAGGCCTAGCCTTGCATAGCTTTTCAGCCAACCATCGCGCAGCTCGCGTAAGAACTGCCTGTGGCTGCATTTGCTGCTCGCAACTCCTCACGCAAGGGCCTCGCGCCGAACTTGCCAGCGCTCTGTTTGCCAGAGCACTGGCATTTGCACAGATTGAGATTGCTGCATCTCTGCTGCAGCATCTTTGCTGCACGAAGCAGCCAAGCAGCCATCCGTTTTAGACCATGACCGATGCGGAGCCAACGGGCTCGCGCCGCGAGCGCTGCGCGCTGGCCGCCGCCTTCCTGCTGTCGGAGACGACGCAGGACGCGGCCGTTGCTGCATCCGCTTTAGTCGCGATGGAGATCTTCGGAGGCTACGAGGAGTCGTTGTTTATAGTCATTGTGATGACGATGCTCCTGATTGGGATTCAGTTGTCGCACGTCGTCGGGCGCAGAGGCTGGACGGTGGTCCTCGGCGGCGCGGCGGTCTGCGGCGCGGCCGGGCTCGCGATGATGGGCGCGGCGCTGAGCCCGCGCTTCGGGCCGCGGAACGCGGCGGCGCTGGCCCTCGCCGGGAGCGTGCTGCTCGGCGCCCACCGCGCCGCGCACATGTTGTATAGGTTCGCGGCATTAGAGATAGGCGGCGTCGCCTGCATGGGCGAGGTCTTCGCGGCGGCGACGCTCGGCGGCCTCCTCGGGCCGCAGCTGCTCATTGACTTGGGGCTCCAGAAGGGCCTAGTATGGGCCGCCGTTGCGCAATTGGTCGCCGGACCGCTCGCCGTCATGGTCGCGACGCGGGCGCGCGACGCGGCGACAGCGGCCGACCGCGCAACAGCCGAAGACTCCGGGCGCTCGATCACGGCCGCGCTCCGGAAACTGCGCGATGCGGCGCGCGGCGACGCGCTGCTGCGCCTCGCCCTCATCTGTGGGGTGACGTCGTGGGCGATCATGCTGTTGGTGACCGTGCCGGCCGCGGCCATCGCCGTCGCGTCCTTCAAGATGACCACTTGCGCGGCGATCCGCGCGCTCCAGGTCCACGTCGCGTCCAGTGCATAAATCAAATGTCGCGGCGCATCTCACGTCATCGACGCGACGCCAGTGGACCCACCTCACTGCTTGATTTGCGCACAGGACTTTCTGATGAACGCACCAGGACCAGCGACAGCGGCGGTAGTGGAGCGCTCCGGCCCGCGCGCCGCAATAGCTTTGGGGCTCGTGATCTACGTCGTGGTCGTCGGGGGGCTCTGGGCCTGCGGGAGCGACGACGCGCTGTATCCTGTGGTGACGGCGGGCGGGCGCGGCGAAAAAATGGTCCAGCACGCCTTCTTTGGACTCGTCGTCGTCCTGGCCCTAGGCTGGAACTTCATGTGGCTCGCGTCGACGTCGGCGTTGGATGAAGCCGCCCGCGCGAGCGGCGCGACGAGCTGCGGCGAGATTGCGCAGATCCGCACCGCGAACGAGTTCTGCATCTACTCCGCGTCGGTAGCGTTCCTCCTCGTGTCCATGGTCACGCGCGACCGTTACAAGGACGTCGTCCTCATCAGCGCGCCGTTCCTCGTGGCCGTGGCCGTCGCCACGAGCCAGGCCAAGCCGCCGGCTTCCTATGGGGTCGTCGAGACCGAGCTCCCGTGAGCCTTGTGAGTATGTGTAATCTATCGAGTATTAACACCTAACATAAAGGAGAGAAGCCGTACGTCGTCGCGTGGACCACCTGCATGATCCCATCATACGTCATGAGCACCAGCGCTATCAACATAATGCTCGCGATGACGAGGATGACGATCGCGTCCTTTTTGTATTTTTTCACAACCCAGTCGATGACCGACTGCCCGAGGAACGTCGAGAACAGGCCGCAGGCCGCGAAGGCGAACGCATAATCCTTGGGCACCAGACCCATGATCCAGACCTGCGCCAACCCCGACGTCGCCGTGATGAAGACGACGTAAGCCGACGTGGCTGCTATTGGTTGTGGCAAACAACCAAGCTCCACCAACAAGGGGCCGAGGACCATGCCGCCGCCGATGCCCAATAGCCCCGCAGCTATCCCCGCGAACACACATAACATCGGGTAGAGGGCCGTTGTTCTTCTATCCCACTGCAGGTCGCCCTCGAGCGGCTCGTGCCCTAAGAAAGTCTTCTCCGTGGCCCTATCCAAGGTCTTCTTGCGGATCCACGCCGTCGCCGCAATCAACACGGCCAAATTGCTGATAAAGAGATACCAGTACAGGAACTGCGAACAATCTAAACCCGGGATCAGCGACGCGCCGCCGCGGCCGCCCCTTAATAACGCGAACACGAAGACGATGAGCCATATCACGCCGGTCGCCGTCCAGTTCTCCTTTTGCATCAGCGAGCCCTCCTTATCATAAATAGCTTGTAAACGCGCGACCTGGTCCGGCGTCGGGTCCTGGCCTGCGCGAAACCAAACGTGAGATCAATTCAGCCCCCCACGCCATCGACGAGACCGTGGACGACTACCACGCGGATCCTCGCGCGCGATGGGCGGCTCGTCGGCGTGGCCCAGCGGCGTGTCGATCTCGACGTCCTGCAGGCCCGCCTCGTCGAGCGTCGGCCGCGGCGACTGCTTGTCCTCGCCCTTCCACCGCTTGATGCCTTTGTTTAGAGTGCGTTTGCCCGAGTAGCCCAGCAAAGCGACCAACAGCACGACCGTGAGCCAGGGCGGGAACATGACGCTAAAGACGGAGCCGAACATGGTCCCCGCGAGGAGCGCGGGACAGAAGAGCAGCGACGCTTCGTAGTCGATGAGCGGTCTTTTTAATGATTCGTTCGGGTGGTACCTCCTCGTATACGTATAGAGATTCGCGATGGAACCACCCGAGATCGTCGCGAGCGACAGCGCCGTCGCTTGCGTGATGGGAAACCCGCCCACGAGGCGGTAGATGGGCACCAGTAACCCGCCTCCCCCAATACCGCCACCCGCGGCCAGGGCCGTCGCCGCAATCAGGAGAAAAATCGTCGCCCAGTCGTGCCTGTGAGTAAATTACGTCGCGTCGATGGCGTGGAGGTCAAGATGCGATTCGTGCACTGAGGCGCACCCGTTCGCTGGCACGAGGTCCTTGTGTACACATATACGCTCCCGAAAGTCTTCGCCGTCCTCACTATCCCTGTCCCATTCACAGCTCGTGCTGAAGGGGCATTCCGTCTTGCCGGGGTAGCAGGGGCCGCCTGCGACGCCCTGGGATCCAGCTTTTTTTTTGCTGATCGATTCATCCTCGGGTCTCAGCTGCCGCCTGCTGCTGAGCCATAGCTCCTCGACGAACACTGTGGCTGCTGCTGTGCAGCACACGAGGGCCGCAGCGCTTCGACGCATGGTGGCTTCGCACGGCTTGCCGGAAAAGAGCTAGCTAGTGTATGAACATACTAGAAATATGAGCCTGAGACTCGACGCCCGCCGACGCGCGGTGTCTCCCCCCCAGGGGCTCCGCCCACTAGTCCTAGCACCGTAAAAATAGACTCTGCACGGACTAGTACCCCCATAAGTTACACGGTCCCGAAGTCCCCGACCTCCTTGGCCCGCGAGTAGGGACATTTCCCCTCCTTGAGGACGGCGTATTCGAAGTCGTCCTCGTGGAAGAAGCGGTTGCACGGTTGCGAGAGGGCCATGTGCACGTCGGGAATCGCCGACTTGTAGTACGTCGCGCGCAGGCCCGGTTGCCGCGGCGCGCAGCAGAACACCTCGGCGCGGTAGAGAGACCGGAGCGTCTCGGCGTCGACCGTCACGGGCTTGTACTCGTCCGCGCCCGCTTGCGCCTGCAGCGTATCGTTGATCGCCCGCGTGAAGCGGTCCTCGTCGTCCTCATCATCAAAGACGACATCGGCTTCTTTACCTTCACCTGAATTTTTGTCCTCCGGGAATTCCTTGATCAAATCCAAAGCCTCCTCGTCCGAGATCGACGCTTCCGGCACGAACTCGATGAGGGGCAGCACCTCGAAGTTCAGGAAGCTCCTGACAAAAGGATGACCACACGACGTGCAGACGTCGCGGTGGATGCTCGTCCCCTGGCTATGCGAGTTCGCGGGGTTTAACAACGCGTTCGAGGCGCCGCAGCGGTAGCACACCGGCAATAAATCACTTTTGTCTCGTAAAGGCGCCGCACCGATCGTCAACGCGTCGACGTCCACTTCATCCCTCCAAGCATCAGGTAATTTCATCCTCAGTAATTTGTCGTAGGCGTACCTCGCTAGTTTGAACGCGCCGCAGGTCTTCGCTTGTTTGGCTAAAGTATACAGGATCTTCGCCCTCGAGATGCCGTGGGGGGCTTCTCGACCTCCCAAACCATTTATCAAAAACCGGGCACACTGAAACAACACCTCCGGCCTTAAAGGAGTATAGGGCAGGAAGAAGTCCTCGACGTGCGCGTAGGCGTAGTAGAGGTCGGCCTTGTGGAGTTGATCAGTATAGGTCGCCATGACCTTCTGTAGGTTGTCCTTCTTCGCCGCGACTCGCAACGTTTCCGAAGCGAGCAACCAGTAGTAGTACGACGCGTCCTTGAACCGCGACTCGACGACGGCGTTGAACGTTAATTGCTGCATCATCCGCGCCGCCCTATCTTCTCGTCCCGACTTTCTATAAGCTTCTAAGGCTTCATCAAATTTATCGTGGACGGCGAGCCACTCGGCATAAGGCAGGTACAACGCCTCGTCGAACTTGGCGCGCGTTTCTTCGGAAAACGTGCCGTTCGGGTCCTCCGCTAACTTCAAAGCAGCGTCCCAGTCCTGCTTGCGGACATACAATCCGAGTAAGGATTCAACATCATCAAGCTTCACGTAGACCTCCTTGGCGCGCTCGTCGTCGCCGTTCGCGAGGAACGCTCTAGCACATTGCCGTAGAACATCCTCCGCGGTGACCTGGCGCACGATCAGACTCAATTTCTCGATCCAGCCCTCGGGCTTGTGTTCGTGCAACAACCGAACCGCTTGTAAAGCATTCCCCGCAGAAACCTGTAAATCGGCAGCAGCTGACCAATCCGACGTCTCCTCGGCCCATTCCGCTTGCTTCCTCGTGAGTTCCGTAGCATCTACATTTTTAGAAGCCTGCGCGAAGGCTTTGGCCTCGTCCCATTGCCGTAAATCGGCGAACAAGTCGATGGCTTTTTGCGGCTCTCCCGCCTTTGCAAAGGCCCGCGCGGCGTCCTGGTACTTCCCTTGGTAGGCCTGGAGCTCCGCCCGGAAGATGGGAGCTAGTTTCTCAACTTCCTCGGGCAAGCCCTCGGGCTCGGCCTTCTTCCTCTTGGAGACTTTTTTCGGTTTTACGATCGGCATCCGCCGCTCCATGGACGTCAGTAATTCGATCCTTCTCAAATCATGAACTTTCGCATATGCGGTTTGTGCTGTGGTCAAGTCCAGAGCGTTCGCTGCGGAGTCGGCTAAGCTTCTCCAATCCGTCGCGGTGACGCCCAATCGAGCACAGGACAAGCCTCTCTTATGTTCGCCCTTGCCGATGAACTGCTTCAGCGCTTCCGACTGCGGTAAATCCAACGACTCTATTTTTAAATCGCGAGCGACAAACAACTTCGCACCGACGAAGCCAACGACGGAACCTGCGACCTTATGCAGTTTCGGGTCGTGCTCGCCCGTCTTCACGAGCAACTCGTCGCGGTCGTTCCTCGAATAGCACAGCGTATCGTCGAACTGCGCGTTGAACCGGCACGCCGAGACGCCCTCCGCGCTAAACGTGATTTCTTTGGATCTAGTATCGACGACCCTCAGCTCGTTTTCCGCGTTCACGACCGCTAATTTCCGCCGGTCTCCCGTCCGATCTATGAGCTTCACGGCGGATTCTCCCTTCCAGACGTCGACGGGGAACGCGTTATTTACATAGATTTTGAGTATGGACCCGTCAGCCAACCCGAGTAACACTCCTTCTTTACCGGCGGGGCCGCCGTCGACTCTTAGGCATGTTATGTCCGCATCTAAGATCCACTCCCGCTCTTTGAGTTTCGAGAATGAATGTAGAGTGAGCTTGGCACCGGACGCGACGAGTACGTGCTGGGACGTCACACCCAAGTGGTGCGTCTTCGAACCGTCGACCTTCAACCGTTCCTTCCGCAATCGATAGTGCATGTCTATCGAGGCATCATCCCTCTTATGTAATTCGTAGACGTTGATTCTATCAGGTAGCTGAATGGCCAATCTATCTCGGTAAATAGCAACCTTCCGCACGTAATCCCTAGATTTAATCCGAACCCGCTTCTCGGCGTGCATGTGATGGACCACGACGTCCGTCATGTGCTCTCGCACCGCAAATCTGTCGCCATCTAAAGCAAAAATCGGCTCTATTAGTACGTCCCACAATTGTATACTACCACCGTAACTCCCGACGGCTATAGCTGGCTGTCGCGGTCTCACAGCGGTAGACCAGACCCACTCGTCGATCTCGCACACGTCTTTGAGCTTAACAGCTTCGCGCGTACATAAAGTTGTTTTCTTGTCCGACCCACCGACGACGAGGTACTCGCCGTTTGGGTAATACGAGAGAGACGTAGGATAGCACCCTAAACGCCTCTCTTTGAGATGCTGCGTGCCCGACAATTGGTAGAAACTTAAAGTTTGATCCCAGCACCCGACGGCCAACAGATCGCCCGGATCCTCTTTGGCCGGACTCCAGGCCAAACACCACACGGGAGCCTTCTTCTCGATCTGTTTGTACTCCTGGCCTGCCTTATCTCTGATAGAAATCCTACCATCATACATACCCAACGCGAGGTACTGGCCGTCATTGCTCCATTTGGCAGATAGAATCTTGGCGCCGACCTTGTGTTTCGTTACACTTTTAGCTGTGGAGGACCAGAGCCCAAAGTCGCCCTCGGTACAAGACGCCAGCTGGTCGCAGCACGGGTTATGTGCTACCACTTGTATACTATCAGAATGGGTATATTTTAACACGCCCTCGCCCTTCGAGTTCCAGATGATGACCGTGTTGTCCGCGCCTCCACTTGCAAATTTCGTGCCTTCCCTCCCGTAACTGACCGTATACACCAAATCCTTGTGGCCCCGGAGCCGGTGCCGCAGGTCGCCGTCCTCTGTTGCGTACACCAGCACCAAGTTTGCGACCGCGACAACTAATTCGGTCCCGCTGGGGTTGAAGGCCATGCTGTACACCGTAGCTTTCACATCGTCCTCCCGTCTAGGCGGGAGGCCGGGGTCGTTCCATAGGAGCTTGGGCTGCATGCTTTTGTTTTTGCCTGGGGGCTGCCCGTACCACTCTGCTGCTGCCCTTGGCCGCTCAATGGACTGCTCGACGGCGTGCGCAGCCGACGGCGTCGCGTGCGCCCGGCGCAGGCGAGACGGTGTCGCGCCCAGCTTAAAACCTGGGGCTGCCGGCCGCCCGTCGGGCGCGGCGTGACACATCATAACAGAGGCCTCGGGGCCGCCGGCCGTATGGCTGACGAGGTCTGGGAGGGGAATCTCAAATATGAATAAAAAACGGGTTTTGCTAGATACACAGATACATATCTTACGCCCGCGCCTCCGTGAGCTCGGACACGTCGTCGTCCAGAATCACGCGCGGCGAGCCGAGGTCTGACACATCGTCCTCGGCCTCGCCGTCGAAGCCCCGCGGTTGTGTGGGCGACGCGGCGCCGCGGTCGTGGATGGAGCCCTCGTCGAGGGCCGAGACCTCGTCGGGTAGCGGCGAGCAGACGGAGGCGTCGCCCTCCTCGAGGACGGTCCAGAGGTGCGCGGGCGCCGGCGCGGCCCCGGGCGCCGGCGCCGGGCCGGGCGCCGGCCCCGGCGCGGGCGCCGGCGCCCAGGCCGCCGGCGCCGGCGCGCCGCCGGGCGCCGGGCCCGGCGCACGCGCCGGCGCCGGCGCCGTCCACGCGTCCTGCGCGAGCGCGTACGCGGGAGCTTCGTCGTCCATAGACACCCGCTTCCGCGACTTGCGCTTGGGCTTCTTCGGTTTTTTATTTTTCGCGGCGACGGGCTCGATCCACTCCGCGTTCTTGCCCCACTCCTTGCCTGCCTCTCTCAGTACGTGGGCCACATCTAAATCACCGGTAGAACCGTTCCGCGCGTCCGTGAGCAACACAAACAATCGCTGCTGCGCCGGCTCCGGCTCCGGCAGGTTCCACTGGCCCTGCCTCAGTCTCTCGTCCAATTCGGCGGCGATGTCCCGCAAATCTTGCATGGACGTCCGCGGCCGGACCTCATCGGGAAATTCCCGAACGACCCACTTCTCGCGCTTCTCCGCTTCGATGGCTTCTCTCGTATATGGTCGTAATCGATCGGGACGCAGCGGCTGGTAGTCCTCGACTTCGCCGCGCAGCAAGCCGTCGTCGTCGTCGCTCTCGTCGCCGTCTTTTTTCCTCTTCTCCTTGCCGAGCGCTTGGCGGTAGGTCACCACCACATTACCGTGCTCGTCGACGTTGGGCTGCTCGGACGCCACCGTACTGTCGTCGTCCTTCTTGAACACGTTCTCGTTTTTCTCTTTTGGAGGAGCTCTTCTATTATCTCTCTTTTCAAATTCGTCCATGATCAGTTCGTCTGCTGATGGTGCCACGGCCCAGGCCGGCGGCGGCCAGACGTGTAAGGAGACACTGCCACCGGATCTCGTTCTCTCGCGTTTTCTTGCATGTTTCCTCACTCGGAGCGGCAAAGAGATCTGGGCCGGCTGCGACGATGTCGGTGCGGTGGCCGCATCTTTGGGCGGCTTTGGGACTTCTTTCAACTCTAATAACAAATCACCGGCCGAAATGCGAGATTCACCCAAGCATAAAGGCCCACTCATTTCTTTCCGCCAGACCTCCACAACTAACGTCCACTTCGGTGCCTGCCAATGGGGAGGCACCTCGTAGGGCGCCTGCCAGAGGCCCTGCTCCATGGGCGGCGGCAGGGAGCATAGGTACCCGAACGACGCGGGCGCGCCTTGGACCCGCGTTTTACAGGGTTTCGTCGTGCCCACTTCCCACTTGATCAAGGCTTCTTCTTCCGCTTCTTTACGCATGGCATCGGCTTCTTCTTGGTCAAATCCGGGTAAATTTTGCTCCAACAGGTCAAACCCGAGGTCGTCCAGCGCCGCATCTATTTCTGGTTTCACGTCCTCCTTGGCCATCAGTAGTGTCTCAGCATCCTCCCGTTCCCTTTCTTTCTCCTCGAAGGACTTCGCGTCCTCTATCGCTTGTTTTCTCTGCTTTTCGGCCTCCTCGTACATTGAAATGCAATACACAAGTTCATCGTAGTCCAGAGTTCGGTCGCCGTCGACGTCGAAGGCCGAGAAGACGGTGGAGGCGTTCGCCGTCAGCCACGTCACAAATGGATTTAAATCCTCGTCAAACAAGGCTCGCTGCAGTTCCTCGATGGTGAGCTTTCTGTGATCCGTATCCACACCTCTCAGTTTTTTAGCTGCCGCAGCCAGAGCCTCCTCCAGCGTCTCGGGCTCCTTCTCGACCTCCTTCGGCGCGTTCGGGTCCGGCGCGGCGTCGTCGCCCGTGTCGCAGATATCCAGTATCTTTTTCGCTATCCTATACTTGTTTCCCGACCCATCAAAAACCTGTGTGGAAAGTTCAACTTGCGCTTCAATTCGGGGTCTCTCGAGGTTCGCGTGAGGTGCTGCTCTCTGGATACGGTCGAGGGTATCTCTCGGGGATCGTGTCCGAGTTTGGGCCTCTCAGAGGACCGCGGTGCCGAGATAGCGAGCCGCGAAGATTTTCACACAGTCAAACACAACCAATGATCTCTCGCTTTCTGTATCTGATTGGTCCTCGTCAATGATTTCCGGCTGCTTTTCTCTTTCTTCGATTCTTAGGACGGCGTACGTTTCGGCTCTTCCTACTATACTACCTTTGTGTTTCAACTTAGAAGCCTCATTCAGCCGGAGAGGTAGCTCATCGACCCCAATTTCCTGCAGGAACTGCTCCCTATGAGCCTTGGTCTCCTGCCGTTCCTGGAGCTGTTTCTTGCTGATGTTCCTAGCTTGCCTGAGAGCTACGACTTCGAGCGCATTGGCTTCCTTCAAACCTAACGCCCCAGGATATCTAGCACACCACTCGTCGACGACAAACTCGCAGGCCTCCGGGATGACCTGCCTCGTCGTCTTCCTGCGACCCTCCGCATCCTTAGGTGTGCTATCAGCTATACGTTCGACCGCGTCCGTATGTAATTCGAGAGGATCCAACCCTCGTCGCACTTCGATGGACACCCAGATCTCCTGCGGCAGTTCTTGTACTTCCACTGAAGACTCGTCATCACTACTATCAGTAACCCACTCATATACTGATTCATATTCCGGTACGTCGTCGCCGGCCTCCAACGCCCTCCGTTCGGCCTCCTCCCGCTCCTTGCGCTCCTCCTCCTCGCGCTGCTTCTTCTTCGCTTCTCTCGACAGTGTGTTCTTCTCAAATTCATCAAATTTGCCGTATAGCCTGTGTGTGATATATATCGAGTCGCGATCTCGCTCAAAATCGAAAATGAGACCACTCACGGCCTCGTCTGATGGAGGCGAGTCGCGTCGATGGCGTAAGATCTCCGAAAGGCCCCGGGACGCCGCGATCGAACTTGTTCATCTTATCAATGTTAGTGTCGTCCTTCGCGTTGAAGGTCTTGCGCGCCAACGCCGTGACCTCGTCGACGCCGTCCCAGCCGGCGACCTCGAGCCACTTCTCGTAGAGAGTCTTATCGTCTTCTCGCGAACATTCGGCTATGAGTGAACTTAGGACGGCTCTCGCTGGCCTTACATCTCCTCGTGTTAGGTGAGCCTTCGCCAGTAAGAACCGCCACTTCGGCGGCCACGGTTCCGGTAGGGATCTCAAACACCTTTTAGCTGCTTCGACGGCTTCCGTGGCTAAACGAGCACCTAAGCAGGCCTCGGCCCAGCACGCACACAACCTTGCTACTTCCACAGAGTCGAGAGCCTGGCCCATGGACTTCTCCTGGGCTTTTATCGCGGAACGACAAGCCTCCAATGCTTCACCCGGCAACCGTCTCAAACGACACTCTTGCATCGTGTCCAGCGCGTGATGATATTTGTCCCTGGCGTCCCGCGCATTCTTCTCGCTTCGATAAATGGCGTCGTTCTGCCGCGCGTTGTCGCCCTTGCGTGCCGCATTTCGCCAGGCCGCCTCGGCGTTCTGGACGTTGATGACGCCCAGGTACTTCGGGAAGCATTCGGCTATAGCTACTCCTCTGTGGATAAGTCTCGCTTCCTTGGCGCGCTGCCTTGCGCTTTGGGCCGCCGAGGGTTTATTTTCTTCATCACTACCGGACGAGTCAGAGTCTCTCCGTTTTTCCTGCTTTGGTGGTGGCGGTTCCGGTGCTAACCCTAACGCAATTCGTTCGGCCATGAACTGGGCGTGCGCTTTCAAGGCATCGGTAGGAACGTGCCAGTTCGGATCAGATATAGCACCGGACGCCGCCGGTCCTCGGCTTCTCTGCAATCGAGCCTCAGAGTGCGGATCCCGGCCCCACGGGTTCTGCAATCTATCTGCATCTGCTCTAATGCCGGCGTTGCGCCCGTCCACTAACGCCGCTGCCGCATCTAAGCACCGGTGCATAAAACTTCGGCGTTCTAGAGCTCTCGCTAATAATGGTCGTCTCCGTCGGCCGCCGTCCGCGGCGTTCCGCGCGATCCGCGGGTCCTCCCTTGACAGCCACGCTGTCTTCTCGACGACTTCCCGGCCGAGTTCGAAGCCGTTCGCATCTCTCGCTACGACTATCAGGCCGTCGCCCGCATCCAACGCCGTAGAGAAGAAGGCGGCAGCACCACCTCTCGGTCTCCTCACCACAGCCGCCGCGAATGGTAACGGCGCCGGCCGCAGACCGACCTGCAGCCTCGTTTTGAACGTTTTATGGTTTCTTTCAGCGATGCGCTTCAGAGGAGAGGTCCCTTGTTCTGTTTGCCGGCAGACCCAGTGACTCACGCGGACACAGAGCTCCCGTCTGGCGTCCGGCGGCGCGTAGACCCAGTGCAGGTCCGCCTCGGCGCCCGCCCTGCTTAACCACTCATCCTTATCTACAGACATGGTCTCTCCTTCATCTGCAGAACTCTCGTCGGTGCTCTCAGCGCCCGGAGTCTTATATACAGAGCTCTTGGCTTGGCGCGTCCTTACCTGTAACGAGAAGCCGCAATCCAAGACGTCGCACCTTAGTGAAGTGTCCGATAGGCTTCGGACGCTTCGGCACCCGATGGGTCGCGCTAATGAGTGAGAGAAGCGTTTGGCCAACTTCGCTGCTGAAGCCGCGGCCGCCGCCGCCCTATCACAATCCTTACTGCGATATCTTATCACGGACGTTGTCAAACGAGACAGGCCCATCTGGTGCTTCCTTACTTTTCTAAGCATCAGTTCACTTCTTCTCTGTAAATCACCTAAACGTAACGCCTCGGCACCACAAGCACAAAGGGCGCATTCGACCTGCACGCGCTCCCTCCTCCTGGATTCCTCGTTGGACACGCCCGGCCGGATCTTCTCTCCTAAATCATCGGGATCCCACGTTTCCGCGAGCGTAGTTGTCTCTTCACTCGAGACCTTGGCCTCCGGCGAGTCGGGGTCCAATAACTTGAAGGCAGAGACCCACCAGCCCGCCGCCGGTGGCGCGAGATCTTGGATGCGCGTCCACAGGATTTCGGCTTGGTTATGGATCGCAATTAATTGCCTTCCTAAGTCGAGGACCTCCTTCCTCAACCTTGACGATTCAGTACGCATGTCGTTCGCTTCGCGCCCGTCTTTGTGGGCCTGCCTCGCTTCGGGCGTCCCGTACCTCACTTCCGCGATGCGCACGTCCCGCAAGAATTGCGCACGACCTATAGAAGGTTTACATGCCGCGTGTTCCCGCTGCTCCCGCCTGAGCACTTGCTCGGCGTCCTTGCGCTCCCTCCGAACGGCCATGCCGGCCGCTACGGCCACCGTGAGCTTTCCTTGCGCGGTTTCCGTGGTCCCGCCCTTCAAAAGTTTCTTCGCTTTCCTTGTAGAGAAGAGTTCAAGTAAACCCTTCTCCCGCTCCAAAAACACGCGATGCTGCTGCTTCGAGGCCACGCCGGGCTGCATCGCGTCCTCGATCAATAGATTAGCCTCGCCTCGATGGCGGTCCGCGACACCTAGTTCATCATCATCTCCTTCGTCGTCGGATGGTGGTTTAGCCCCCCAGGACTCGCCATCGGAATCGTCGGAGTCCTGCTCTGCTAGCTCAACTCGTTCCGACGCCGTCGTCACCATCGATGCGACTTGCAAAGTCTGCACGGAACCCTGGTGGAAGTGCGGCGTTTGTTGCGAGTCCTCTTTCAAAGGGGTGAGGTCCTCCGTGATCACCGAATCCTGGTGGAGCGTCAGCACGGAGTCCGTTTGGAGGGTCGGGGACGCGAGAGACTCCGTCTGGAGCGTCCTCGGGGAGGTCTGCTCGTCCAGAATAGCTAACGTGCCTCTCGGGCTCGCGTGCGGCGTCGCTTGTGGCGTTGCTTGCGGTTGTGCCTCGACGATCCGCGACGCGCGACTGGGCGCGGTCGCCTCGGAGCGCCTTGTGCCGATGGTATCTTGCGCGAGGTCGTCGTCAATTTTTAAAGCTTTCTGGATGGAGACGGGCTTGCTTAGTTGCTTACGGAGGCGTCTTCTCTCTTTCCGGACCCTTCTCAAAGCTTCCCGCTCGACGCGCGTCTTTCTGACTTGTGGTTTCTCATCATCTTCATCATCGTTTCGTCGAGGTTCGGCGCCGACGCACTGGTCGACCTTCTGGGCTAGCCTGCGCGTCGTCGGGTCCGCGAGGCCGAGTTCTACTAATCGAGCGGCAACGCCTCTTTGTTGATCTTTCGAGAGCCACTGGAGCGGCGCTTTTAGTTGGCCGAGGTCGAACCAGCTCCCGATGTCCGTGATACACAGGGCCTTTGCTCCCGACGGCACGTGGCGCGCCTCGAGCTCGATTCTACCGTCTATTCTTCTAGCCGACGCCAGCCACCGCTCCAGACCCACTCTTCCAGCAGGGTCGTGTTTCACGTCTCTAGAACAGGCCGTGCCGCACGCGAGCTTGATCACGGACCGCCACAGCATGAGATTGTTGTTCGCGAAATTGCGCGACGTCACTTGTTGTATTCGCCAGTCCGATCCATTGGTACGAGGGATCCTATCTGAACTATCAGGTAGGTCCCGTCCGTTATGGGGCAGCGCGCACCAACTGTCGGACGTGGGCCAGACCAATTTTTCCGAGGGATGTACACATAGTACGGGTACGCCATGGCGCGTCTCGAGCCGCAATGTCAAAGCTCTACAAAGTTTCGCTCGCTCTCCATCCGTGAGCCATTCCAGCCGACTGCCGTACCCCAGAAACCGCCAATCTTTCATTTCCAAAGAGTAACGATGCGCGCCATTCTTCTCGGGAATGTGTCGATCGCACCAGGCCAGTATACAGCGGAGCTCCAGGAACGCGTCCACTTGAGAGGTAGTGAACCGCAGGCGAGCCGGCACGTCCCGCAGGAAGCAGTCCACGTCCTGGGTCCAATTACATTCTTCATCAATAGTATCCTCGAGACCGTTCAACACCAACTGGCCCCGTTTCACGTCCACCGTATCGGCAACTGCTTCACAAAGGGCGGCTCTCGCTTTAGACGACCATACCGCATCCCCTCGACAATACTCCTCAAACCCAAGCGCCCTTATGTAAGATGATGGTAAATCTCGCTCCAGATGAGAACAAGCGGCCCAGTCGTTGGGCGAGCGCTCCGGTTCCAAAGAACCGTCTTCCGTGCCGACGCGCGACGCTACGGCGGACGACGGCCGCGACGTTTCTCTACTTTGAGGGCGGCTCGTGTTTCGCGAGGACGGCCTCGACACGGAGTTCTCGCGCGACGCGGGGCGCTCTGGTGATAGAAGCCTCCTCGTACCGAAAGCTTTGAATGCTTCGGCGTCGTTTTTATGAGCTTTGCGCGAGCTTCGACGTCTTGCCAAAGCGTCGCGCGCGCCGCCCCTCTTCATTGCTGAAGTCGTGGCTTTCAGGGCCTTCTGTCTATCAATTAACAACGCATCAGACAGCTCCTGGGCCTCGCCTCTCCTATTCCTACCGCAGACGCGCACGTGTACTTGCCATCTTAGGTTCTCTGCTTCTGCACCACGGGCGTCGTCTTCGTAAGATAATCTAATGATGCATCTCCGTCCCTTCACGATCCGGATACACGCGTAGGGCGGATTTCTAGGCTCAATCCGCGCCAAAGCTCGTCTCACTCTATCCAAAGCTTCCTCCCGCACTTCCAATACATCGTTACCTTCATCATCACAAGATGCCTTCTCGAGCGCGTGTAACGGAAGCCAATATCGCTCCGTACAACACAGACCGTCCAACTCCACTTCCGCGGCGTCCCGCGCGGGCACGACGCGACGCACGGTCCCCGCGGGCCCGATCGCACTAGATCTACGACTCCAGAACTCCCTTTCATCGCGCGGCGCCCAGGCGCTCACGACGCGCTGCCCCGCCTTGACGAAGTCGCCCCGCCGCTTGTTCGCCACCCTAAACGCCTCGTGGACGTCCATCCTTAGCAATCGTGGAGAGGTTACTGGAATCCACTTCCAACTGGTGTCGTCTTTACCTAACTCTCCTACGAGTACTTCGTCCTCCTCATTGTCGAGTTCGCCCAACTCGCGGAAGGCCTGCACGCGACCGGGGACCCACTCCCGGTTCTTCCAGCACAGTACCGAAGCACCGTTCTCGAGGCCAGGCACGTTCTCGCAACTCGGGGCGTCTAAGCGAGCCCCTAAATGTTTTTCAAACCTTTTGGTCGCCTGGGCCTTGCCTCCACTGCTGAAGGCTGCTTTCGCCATGGAGCCCTGGAGCTTGGACTTGAGGAGGCGGTGGCTCAGGCTCTTCTTCTTTACTGTTACCGGAGGGCTCTGGACGGGAGCGACCTTGCGGACGATTTGCGGCGAGGCCTGGGCCTTTTGTTTTGCCGTTCTCAACTGAATCGCTTCGAGCATCTGCGCCGCGGCTTGTCTAGACTCAACGCGGATCCTAAACCGCTCATTGGCCCCTTGACGCGTCGTCCCTCCACCCGACACCTCCGAGCCGCGGCACCGACATATAGTCTCGTCCTGCGCTAATAAGCGAGATACAAGCCTTAACGTGTCCGTCGTCGACGCGTAGCCCCGCTCGGTCGCTATTCTCTCGGCCGTCGCTTCCACGGCGGCGACGTCCGCGGCGGCCTGGCGCGCGGCGCCGCCGTCGAGAGAGGGCCGGCGCTGGAGCGTAGGACGTTCATTGGTTGACGGCGGCGGCGGCGGCGGCACAACCTTTGTGTCGGTGGGGCTGGCCTCGGCCAGCACCGCCGCGAGGGCTTTGCTGTGGGCTGGTTCCATGCTTTGGCTGCTGCCCCTGTTGTGGTCTGCTAGTTGGTTTTGTTATTTATCCATGCGATGGATCGATGCGTTTAACTGGTGGTGGCGGCTGCCCGAGCCATGGTCGCTTGTTTGGCCTTGCTTGGCAGCCTGCGCTCCTGATCAGCGCCCCTTGGTTTGCTTTTGGATGGACCTCGGGACGGAGGGCTATGAGGATGCTGGGAGTCAGTTGCGGGGGCTCTGCGGACGGCTTGGAGACGTCGCGACTGATTTGTATTGCTGCTAGTGTCTTACAGCTAACGATTAAGCCGCCGCGAACTTTTTTTTGGAGGCCAGTGTACGTGCAACCGGGCCAGCGCTCGTGCAAGGTACCTCCGCGCACTCTAAGATTCCACTGCTTTCAAACCTGGTACAAATAGAGCTCGCTGCGGGACGTCAAGGCCGGCTGGCAGGTGACCTGACTGCAATTGACCATGTGTCCTGCGCCGCCAGCCACACCGTCGTCGCCGGACGCCCACTACGTCCGCCTGGAAGCGCCACCAACGCCGGCCAGCGAGCGGAGCGGCGCACCCGACGCAACTGAAGCAACAACAAGCCCAGTTGCGACGGTCGCCATTTTGGCCAATGCCGTCATGGGCGCTGGTATATTAGCGTTACCGTACGCCTACGCGCGGTCCGGCGTCGCCGGCGGCCCCGCGCTCGTCGCCTTTGCGGGCGTGATGAACGCGTTCACGATGCATTTACTGTCGTCCGTTGGACGGCGCGTCGCCCAAGATAAATCCAGCTTCCACGCCGTCGCAGCAGCGACATTACCACCGAAGCTGTGGTGGCTCGCCGACGCCGTCGTGTGCAGCATGATGGCCCTCGTCGCTACCTCTTATTTAATCGTTTTCGCGAACCTCGCGCAAGCGGCACTCGAGCACGCTTTCCTAGCAAAAAGGTACCCCTACGTCATCATCGCTGCGGGAGTGTGCGCGCCCTGGGCCTATGCGGAGAAGTTGGGTGGCGTCCTCAAACATACGTCCGCTCTAGGTTTGGTATTAGCGGTCTACGTCGCTCTGTTGTCCATGGCAAATTGGCTGGATGCGGAGAAGTTCAAGCCATGTATCGGAGGGCACCACTGCGGCGGCACTTATGAACTATTTGAACTAAATCTAAAAACGCTCGACGCGTTTGCCCTGGCGACTTTTGCGTTCACGGCCCAAACGCAAGTGCCCGGCGCCGCCAACGGTTTACGAGACTACTCCCAGCCGAAGATGGACGCCGTGTGTATCGGAGCGGTGCTCTTCTGCGCTTTACTGTACGCTATTGTGGGCCACGCCGGTTACGAGACTTTTGGCAGTTTAGTGAATTCCGACGTGCTGGAGTCGTACCCTAATTCTCCATTTGTGGCGGCGGCGCGACTCGCCGTGGCGGTGGTCGTGGCGACGTCGTACCCGTTGATGGTCGTGCCCTTCCGGGACTCGTTGCATTCTATTTTGGCGCACCAGACTTTGTCATCACGTGTCTCGGCGTTCGCTTCATGGACACACTTCCGTGTCGTGGTGACGACGTGCTTCATTCTGGCGTCGGCCGCCGTGTGCTTCGTGGTGAAGGATTTAGGTGTGGTACTATCAATAGTAGGATCGACGGCGGGCACGATGGTCGCTTATACAATCCCGTCGTACGCCTACGTGCGCACGTTCCATGGCGATCCCGAGCGGAAGTGTCAATTAGTATTGGCGAGATGCGTCTTCGCGTACTCCGTGGTGGCCGTGCCGGCTTGTTTATATGCGACGTTCCGGCCGTGACCCTGTACGCGCGGCGGTATGTGTGGCCTGCACGCCATCGACGCGGCACCTGCTCGATGGCGTTGGGTCGACGGCGTCGGAGGCTCGGCGCATCTCGGAGGAGAGCGAGGGTCATGGACGTGTGTTTAGGGCTGTGGGCCGTGGACGCGACCGTCAATGTAAAATTATTATTGTGCAAGAAAATTAGATTGCTATGGGGAATATAGGGATGGAACCACGAAGTTGACGGGCAGTTCTCTAGCAGGCCGTCGAGACCGTGCAGTCGCAGTTGGCCGCCTGCTGCGCGGAGTCCTTGCCCGCCTTGACCAATGTGGACACGAGCGTGTTGACCTGTTTCAAGGAAGGCGTCCAGGACGTGGAAACGGTCGTCGCCTGGAAGCACTGGTCCGTGAAGTCCGAGGCGAGCGCGTCGTCGTAAAATGTGGGTTCTAATTCACCAGCACCAATCGGGCACAAGCACGCCATCTGGCAGCCGTCGGAGTCGTCGCCCATGTTGCCCTCGAGCTTGTAGCACGGCGCGCCCATGCAGACCTCGACGACGTCGATCTCCCACGCGAACCCGGCGTTCGAGTCGCCCTTCGTCTGTACATGGGTTTTAGCTTCAGAATGCGAAGCACCTTTAGCTAAGGCCTTGCGGCGGCACTCTTCGTTCGTCGCGCCCGTGTGGAAGGAGATGAAGTCACATCCTAAACCGCTTTCCTCGCAGATCGTGCCGTCCGTCAGCGCTGTGCAGAAGGCCGGCAGGTCCAGGGTGCCCGCGTACTGCGCCGCGACGGCGTTCCTGTAGGTTTCGGACTGCGACAGGTAGACCGTGGACGACCCCATTCTAAAAGTACTTTCCATAGGAGTGCCTTCGTACATTTCATTGACCGTCTCCGGCGCGCACTTGCACGCGGCGACGTCGGGGTAGGATTCTAAGCCGGAGCAGGTCGTCAGCCCACACAGCGCGTAGGGCTGGGTCCCCGGCGTCGACAGGTCGCAGGTGAGCTGCCAGAACTGGTCTTGCGTCACGGTGAGGTCGTAGACCCAATCCACACTGGGGGTGCCGCGCGGCGTGCGCAGGGATGCCCTTAAGTCGGCGATCTTCTGCTGGCCCGTCTTGGAGACGGTCGCGGCCATCAACGTGGTTCCAATGACGGCGGCGACGGCGACGGCGCGGCCTCTCCTAGGCTTTTCGGTGAGGAGCGGGCTGTCCTCCATGAGCGGCGTGTTCGCCTCGTCGTCGGTCGCGCCGTAGTTGGGCTCCATGGTCGTGGTGGCTCTCGTGGGTTTGGTGCTGCCCGCGGGCGTTTGCAGGCCGAACGATGCCCCAAAACTCGCTGCCCAAGCTGGTCTCCAGGACCGAAGGACCGAAATGAAGATACTTTTTCGGCTAGTCTTTTAGGAGGTGTTGCGTGGCCGCCGGACGTTTCAAGGTCCCCTCCGGCGTGGGGCCAGACGGGGCGCCTGGACCTGTCGTGGAAATGGGATGATGGCGCCGCGCGGTGGGGTTCTACAGGCCTTGAGAGCCTCCGGGGCCCGGGAAAGCGGAGAACGGGCAGGCGATCGGTCGTCCGCCGGCTCGCAGGCATCTCGGAAGGCGAGCAGCCTGCCGCCTCGCATTCTAGGCTTAAGTTGATGCATTTCTCCTTGGCCTCACTCGAGCTCGAGACACAAAAAGGGCTGCCTAAAACGCGACAACCATGGAGCCCGCCGACGAGGAGCTGCAGCAGCTCACGGCCCCGCCGGCGCGCGCGTCCAACAACAAAGCGCGCGCGGTCATAGGCTGCGTAGCACTCGCATCCACAGCCCTACTATTCGCAGTGACACAACAAAGCAAGCCAAAAACCTCACCAGCCGTCCTCGCGGCGCGCGAAGTCGTGAAGCGACAGATCGCAACCACAACTCCCGGCGCCGGCCCCCACGGCCCCGGCGACGCGGACGTCACGCACGAGGCCGACAGCTGTTCGGACCCGTGCATCCCGTGTACCAATGCGGGTAGCTACTCGAGCTTCCCTACCATAATACAACACATGATGGTCTACAACAAGGAGGCGACGCCCTACGGGGGGGTCATTTTTACCGATAGAGGTCAGTATGGTATGGTACATCAGGAGGACCCCTATGATGTACGGAGTATGGTTTCCGCTGTCGTCGACCAGTATGATGACTTGTTGGATACGTGTTTGTCCTCCGATCCTACTGTGGACGGTGCTGATACGTGTTCGCACTACTATGTCAATAGTTGTGATTTGGACCAGTCCTCGAGGGATTCGCAAGTGTCGTGCGTCGAAGCTTGTGTGACCGATAGGTTCGCGGCGACCATGAAGGGGACGATCGATGACGTCTCCGTTTGTGCTTATCCTGTCAGTAGTACTTTCTTGCTGGCTCCGAACGTCGTCAAGTCCTGCATGGACCCGACGTACGACGCGTCCGAGGGTGGTCTGTACGACGTCGACTCGGACTGCTACGAGTGCATCTCGGGCTGCATGGAGGCCCAGGGCGGCGTCGACGCGTGGGTGCTCGAGTGCGAAGAGAGGTGAGTGCCGTTCGCCTCGCGTGTAAAAACTGGTATATATAGACAATTAATTATTAAGCCTGGCTCGGTCGGAGGGCAACGAGACGAAGAGCGACTACGCGGTCGCCGTGCGGGCGATCGCGTCGTAGGTCCTCGTGAGCTCCGTCGCGGGCTGCGGCGGCGCGGATTGCACGCGGATTGCATGCGCTGCTGCTGCGGCGGCGGCCTCGCCGGAAGAGCGCGGCGGCCGGAGCGGCGACTGCGCACGCAGCCGAGCGCGCTCGCCGCGCGGCGGCGAGGCCTCGCCGCGCGGTCTAAGGAGAAGCGCGCCCACGAGGCACGGCGCGAGCTCGAGGACGACGTTGGCGAGGAGGTCCGCCGCGCAGGCGCTCGCGCACGGCAACACATCTGTTTCCTGGGCCCAGAGCGCGTACCGCGCGCCCTGCGCGAGGCAGACGCCGGCAGACAATGCGACAGCGCGGTCCAGTAGTGATAAGAGGGCCGGCGGCGCCTTGGCCCGCCCTTGCCGCGGCGAGTCCCCAAGAGCTCGCAATAAATCACCACGTGTCTTCGCGAGCGCCACGGCCACTACCCCACAAGTCAGGGCGTAGACCACGAGCACGGCGGTGCCGCACGCTTGGGCAATCGTCACATCGGTGGCCGTCGCCGCGCGGCCGGCCAGCGCGAATACGAGTGCGGCCCAAACGGCTACTAATAAAGAGAACAGCGCCGTCGCGCGCGGGCACGGCAGGCCATCCACGCCCCGCCGCAGCGCAAACAGAAACACCGCCAGGGCCGCGTAGGCGCCCAGGAAGCCGCTCCCCGCGAGCGCTCTTATCATACGGCAGGGCCAATCAACTTCTTCGCACGCGGGACACACCAGAATCTGCGCGCCGTCGGCCAGGCCCCTCCCTAGACAACCGACACCCACCAGCACCAGCACCAGCGCCCGCGCGGCGGCGCCCGGCGACTCCCTTCTTTCTTCGGCCGGTGGAGCGTCGTTCGGCGGCTTCGGTTGACTGTTGAGGGAGAAGACCCAGGCGCCCGTCGCGAGGTTGAGGGCGCAGCCCGCGGCTCTTAGCGGGGTGCACATCTTATCGGTCTGATTTAGCTGTGTACGTCGCGCTCCTTCTGTGGCTGGCTGATTTTGTGGTCACCACTGAGGCGACGCCTAGCGCGTCTCCATCTTGTTGCGCTGGTTTGCCGTGTTGCCGGCAACACAAATTGATCTCTCCTGCCTTCGCGGGAGCCAGTGCGGCACCGCTGCGGCCAAAAGGACGCGAAACATGAAGGGCTAGCGTCTTGTAAGACACTAGCAGGCGTTTTTTTCTGGGAGCATTGAACCCCAGCACTAATATACCACGTCAGTTTACTAGTCCTAGCCGAAAATCAAAATTACGAGCACCAGCCGGGACGACGAAGTGCGAGACGCGACCGCCGGTCGACAGATGCCAGTGGTCGACGAAAGAAAACACAACAAAAACCTACTCCCCGGACACGACGGACCCCGGCTCCGAAAAAGCGAAGCGCACGAGCCCCTCGGACTCGACGACGGCCGCCGCCGAGACCGCTGCAGTCACCGCACTTTTCTCGAAGTCGCGCCGCATCCCCAACGCCGCGCGCACGTCGCCGCGCCGCACGCCCGCGGCCGACAATCGCAGCGTGCGCGCGTCCGCCGGCGCCTCGACGCATAGTAATGCCAAAGCGGCCGTCGCGGCCTCGAGCTCAGGACGTAAAGTAGCCCTAAAGACCTCGCCCTCGCCCAATGACTCCTCGGACGGCAATAACGCACCCAACGTCGCGAAGAGCTTTCGCGCGTCTCTACGTAAAGCGAGGGCCCCCAATGCGCCTATTGTTGGACCGGACGTGCACCTCGCTAAAATAGCATTCGAGGCGTCTTCAGCTAATTTCCGACACAACGCCAAGCGCGGCGCGCCCGCCGGCAGCGCGTCCAACGCCGCCGTTAAAGCGGCGTGGCCTAGTACTTTCTCATAGGCGGTTTCCAGTTGTGAATCATCCTCATCGAGGACGTCCCTGTCGCCCAACTTATGGTACTGCCCTACTCTATCAGCAACGACATCAGAAAAGAACCTTCTGCGAGACAGCATGAGCCCGGGCTCGTCGAATAAAGCTGCTAAGGCGCCTGCCGCTAACTCATCGTACTGTTTTGACGAGTGGTCGAAATCGTCCAACAGCGGCACGGCTAGAGGGACACTACGGGCCAGTTCGCCGACGACCTCATCCTTCAACGCCGCGACAGAAGCGGCACACGCGAAGGCGCCGCCCGCCGCGACCGCGAGTTGTTCAATCGACGCCCCGCGCACCTCCTCGTCGATGGCGTCGACCAAAGACAGCTCCTTCTTCTCGCCCCTCATGGCCAACGACGCCGCACTCTGGAACACTTCCGCGTCCATGGCTAAGGTTGCTAAAGTTCTATGTAGTTCAGCTAACGCGGCCTGCTCCGAGAGCGTTCCTACGGCCCGATCGACGCCCCGCCTCAAGACAAAGAAGGCATCTTGCAACGCAGCCAAAGGATCGTCACTCTCCAGACCTTCCAAAGCTTCTCTCACGCCTGCATCTCGATACGCGTCCTCGAGCTTGATATAGAGCCCTTCCAGCGTCTGTAAAGATTTCAAGAGAATAGAAGTCACGGTCTCGCCGTCACCCAGCGCCCCCTCCACAAATCTTTGAAAGCGATGGCCGAACTGCAGCGCAAACGAGCACTCGTCTAAGAGCGCGTCGGCTTCGGTCAGATTCGTAATGGGCTCCCGTGCCACCGTTTCAACCGATTTCATCATCGCGAACCTTTCGAGCGCGTCGACGCCCGCATGGACGCCAATCTCCAGCGGTTTTTCGGCGGCTTTGGCGCACCGCGCTTCACCCAACGCGTCCTTACAAGCTTGGGCGACAGCAGCAGCAGCACACGCGGCACCCAGCGCATTACCTAATGCAGTGGCATGAGCGTGCACGCTCCCCTCGTCCTCTGGTATCGCACCTCGAATTTCCAGCGTCGCGTGGTTGGCCCTACGATGAGCCGCCGCTGCTAAAGCGGTGCCCAGCGCGTCCGTAGCGTCGTCCGCCAAACCCAAAAACGCGAGGCGCTCGCATGCTTTAGAACAACTTTCAATGGCGTCCTCCTCGGTCTCAACGCCGCCGTCGCCGATAACCTCATCAGCACCCCTGGCAGCGACCGTCGCCGCGACTTCCAGGGAAGCGAGTAACCGCGGCGTCGCGCCCTTCAACGCGGCGTCGGCGAGCGCCGTGACCACCTCATCATTATTAGTGCGCGCCGCATTCAACAAAGGTAATAAAGCGGCAACAACAGCGTCGTCGTCGCCTTCTTCCCTTGCCACGTGGCACTGCTCTACGAGCAAACCGATGGCCTCCCTCGAATCGTCCTGCGGACTTCGTGGCGGCGGCTTGGGTTTTGGAGGTTGCGGCGGCGAGCGGTGCTTCGCGGCCCGGGCCGCGAACTTGGCGCGCGCCGGTGTGCGTCCCGGAATACCGTGCTCCTCCGCCATGCGCAGCGCCGCGGCGGCGACCTGCTCCGTACGGTCGCCGCCGAGCGGCGCGTCCGGCGCCGCATCCGCGACCGGCTCGCCGCCCGCGCGCGCGATCGCGGCGTCGAGAGCCCTTAGCACCGGGCTCGCCTCCGCCTCCGCCGCGGGCGGTGGCCGGGCGTTCGAGTCGACGTTAAAGCCGAGCGCCCGGAGGTCGAGGGCGCCCTGGGCGATGAGCTCTTCCGTCGGCGTCCACGTGCCGAGGACTTTCTCGTTGTAGTTCGGGTTGGGGTTGGCTGGGTGGTTGCTCATGATTAAGCACGCCTCACTTTTTGGAGCTAGACAAACTGGAGCTTGAGAGTTTGCTCACTGGCACGAAAATTGCTGCGGTTTCGACAAGTGCGCAGCGTTGGGGCCCCGAACCTACTATTTTATGTGGCAAAGAGCTCATTCACTGGCCAACAGAGGGCACCGGCAAAACGCCGAACTAGTGATAGATACATACTAGGAAGCTCGAGTCTTTGCACCAAAAACGCCTGCTGGACGTCCTAGCGGCCGTCACAGTTGCCGCGCGCGCAATTTCTTGCTTACCGCTGGCTATCGTCAGCGAAGAGCAAAAGCGCGTCACCGCTAACCGCGCCCAAGCCAAGCCCAAGCCATTAAGACCTCTCCGGTCATCCGGTCGATTCGCTTGCGCGAGCCGCTCTACCAACCACAGTACCAGAAACATGACCTCCCTCCGCCGATTAACGAAGGAGTTCGAAGCGCTGGAAAAGAACCCGCTCGACTTCTGCGCGATCGCGCCCGCCGACGACAAGATGTCGGCCGAGGCGCAGCTCCAGGGCCCGGCCGGCACGCCCTACGCGACCGGCGTCTGGACCATTGATTTGACCTTCCCCGCGAACTACCCCTTCAAGGCGCCCGACGTCAAGTTCCGCACGGAGATCAAGCACCCGAACGTCAAGACCGATACCGGTGAGGTCTGCCCGGAGGTCTTCTTCCCGAACTGGTCGCCGACGATGAACGTGCGCCTCGTCCTCTCGAACATGCGCGAGGTCCTCAAGAACCCCGTCGTCGAGACGCCGCTGGAGGCGGAGCTCGCGGAGCTCTTCGCGAACGACAGATCGAAGTTCGACAAGCTCGTGAAGGACCACGTGAAGGGCCTCGGGAAGAAGAAAAAGTAGAGCTGCTGTGTAACCTTGTCCTAGTCTTAGTTGAACTATGCGCCCCCTAGATGCGCCCCCGTCGCGGATCCAAGTAGACCTGGGATTCCGGCGTCCGGACTGCTCCCCCCTCGTAGTCGTCGCCTCCGAGCTAACACTCGGGGCGACGGCGTGCGAGGGCCGGGGGCGGGGCGGGCGCGGACCCCGCGGCGGTCGTGGTGGCTAGGCGGCCTAGCTCGAAGCAAAGCAAGAAAAACAATCACATTCTTATCAGCTGCGTATCCTCGGCGGTAGGAGGCCGCGACCCTGGCGACTCGGACGGCGCGGCGCCTTCAGGACTTTTCTTCTTCGCGAGCCGCCCGAAGAGCGACAGCTTGAGGGGCGTGGCCGGTTTGTCTGCGGGCGCCGGTGCCGGCGCCGGCGCCGGCGTCGGTTCATCAAGCAACCCCGCCAGCTCGAGGTCGCCCATCGTGCGCCTCCTGGCTCGGAGCTCCTCTTCTCTTTCAGGCCAAAAATAAGTAGCCCTCCCATCATGCCCCGCGAAGGTATAATCATGTCTAGGATCCAACCACTGCGACGTATGCGACGCGACGTGGTAGTGGAACTCCCTTTCGGTGGCCGGGTCCACGAACTTCTGCCAGCCGAGCGTCATCGCGTCGGCCGGGCGCCTTCTCAAGAAGTCGTCGCCGTCCTGGGGGGCCGGGGCCGGCCATTCTCTTACCGGTCTTCTACGTGGCGTGGCCGTGGTGTCGCCGGCCGCATTTAAGTCGGCGCCGCCGGCGACGACGGGCACTCTTATCGGAGTGTCGTAGGCCCTCCAGAGCGCGTCGTGTAGTGCGCCTATTGAAAAACTCTTCGTGTCGAAGAGGAGATCTGCTAGTAATTTGCCGAACCTCAGACCGTACATTTCTCGTAGTAGATTAGTGGTTTCGAAGATGTAAATAGAGTCCGTTAATACCGAAGGATCGTCCAAGTCTCTACATTCATCTAACTCCAACTCCAGCCAGTAAGTTGACGACGACTTCGTCGCCCGTACCCTTATCCACCCCAACAACCTGCGAGCAGTGAGCCGCCAGCTCTTCTCCAGCGTCGAATAATTCACCAGCGATCTCTCAAGAGAAGGTGCGACCATCAGACACCCGAACAGCTCCTCCTCCATTGGATCTAAACAAGGAAGCTGGTGCCGCTGCCAGAATTCGCACCAGAAGAACTTGCGTTGGAGTTGGAGGTGGAAGAGCCGCAGCGGTCTTAATAAAACGGGGCAGGCGCAGCACGCTCGGACTAATTCCGGAAACCTGACGTGGGTCTTGTCCCCGAAGAGTGAGGAGAATAAATGTAAGTGGCCCTTAGGGGTCCCGCCATGCATCAGACTCACGAGGTCTTCGAAGGGCTTGAGGGGTACCATGGCCTCTTCAGCAATCATGCCCGGATCTAATAGCAACCGAAAGAACTTGAGGATGACGCCACAAGGCGACTGGCGCGCAAACTCATACCCCGCAATCAAGAACCGCGGAAACGTGATACACCCTACATCTCGGGCTCTTTTCAAGCCATGCAATTCTTTGACGAACAACAACGGTATCAGTATTAATGATGTAGCCTCCGACGTCTGGTGGTCAAATAAATCCTGGAAGTAGTACGTCGAGATTCTGTTCGGTATCTTGTGAGAATCGTCAGGGTGTTTTTTAGCATGAAGGTTGTCGTAGTACGTCTCATACACTTTATACATCTCGCCCTGCGTTATTTTGTAATGTAAAGCCCAGGCTTCTAGCACCAGAAAGGCCTGCTGGTCCATGAGGGACGGAGGAAACTTCGAGCCGGACTCGTCCGGTCTCACAACCTCTTTGCCCTTCGAGTCCACGGACGTCGTCTGGATCCTATACTCTCTCCCAGCCCGCGTGCCGTCCGCTCGCTTCGAAGCTAAGTACTTCCTATAAGCAGCCACCATCCAAGCTAATCTTCCACCGCGAGCTTTCGCCGCGGCGCGGCGCATGGCTGCGGCTCGTAATTTACGCCTTCGTTTCCTTTCCTTCACCGTCAACTTGCGCATCTTACCCGTTTTTTCATCGAGCTCTTCATCACTGGACTCCTTCGCTCGTAAGCCTGCCGTGAAGGACGCGCGCCAACTCTCTAGGATTTGATCCGCCTCGGCCTTGATCTCGTTCCGCTTGATCTCTTCCGGTGAAGGGCCCGGGGGCGGCTGGTTCCGTTGCCTTCTAGCTCGTCTTCTAGCGCGTCGTTCCTGGCGCCGCCTTTCGTCGGCCTCGGCCCGCGTCTCGCGGCCCTCCCTCGGCGCGGCCTCGGCGAGCTTCGCGCGCATCTCTTCTTCCGTGGGTCTTCTCGGCCCATCGTCGGCCATCGTCTTCACGCGTCGACGGCGTCCGGGGGGCAGCGCTGCGTTTTGGGGCAGCCTCTTTACCGCCTTAGGCGCTGTCGAAACCGCTGCGCGATCGGCTGCGCCCGCAGGGGTCGAAGCGTGCGCCCTCGTGGCACGCAAAACCGTCCTGGCGCGCGCGTGGGTCTCGCGGCGCGGCGCCGAGCGCACCTGGCGCTAGCTTTCTAGTACCTTACGGCCGCTAGCTACGGCGGAGCCCTGGAAGCCGCGCCCCGCCGCAAAAGCTCTAAAATATCATGGTCTTACCGGCTCCGCGGCGCCTGCAAGGGAATCCCCGGCGTCGTCGCCTTCACCAAGGGCCGCAAAGCCCCGGCGCGGCCCGTCGCGTAGGACGCCTGGATGACGACGTTCGCCCTATGTTCTTGCACACTGCCCATGCGCGAGTCCCCAGCGACCGTCGCCGACTGGGCCGACAGGGCGCCGTGGATGACCTTCGCCGCTGGTTTGTCGTGCACCGAGTCCATGACGGTATTGCAGGCGATGCACCTCACCGGCGCGCGCCCGATCATCAGCGCGTCGTCGTGGGGTCTCAATCGGTCCATGGCCTCCCTCAGGGCTTTGGCTATTAATCTCAACACGTCCTCCCGCGCCGTTTTCCTCACCACGTCCCGTCGCACGCCTTCCAGATTCAGCTTCAGCGCCCCGGTGACCTCGTCGACCGCACTGACAACTTCCTCTTTTGAAGTATCAATCATGTCTATGACAGTATCCGTCGAAGGCAGGCCGTTCAGGATATCCATCGCGTGTTCCAAACTTTCAGTAGCCTTCTCCAGGCCCTGGTGTTGCAACTCCACAGCTTTCTGTAATTCAGCATCGATCTTCTTCTGCTTCG
>Ga0099799_10040_pt1 | contig 37587 bp, 22 predicted proteins | sample Uncmet6_SortLC_1_FD_89033 | JGI IMG/M metagenome (GOLD analysis project Ga0099799, IMG submission 89033) | Marine eukaryotic communities from CALCOFI LINE 67, Pacific Ocean - CN11_C50_N6_SortLC_1 | ecosystem: Environmental > Aquatic > Marine > Oceanic | place: Pacific Ocean: Monterey Bay...
TACGCAGAGTTCACCAACGGGGATTTACTTTACTCGGTGGGGATACATTGTGCAAATTCGATTCTTGTGGAACCACGCTCCTTCGCGTTCGCCCTCGCCGCGGGCCGGCGCGAAATGGCACAAGGTCCTGATTGAGGATGGCGACATCCTCGAAGAGCTTTCCGACGACCTCGTGTTCACCGAGAAAGTAGATGGCGAAGCTTCCGTTTTCTGTCGGGAGCTAAGTGGGAGCCGTAGCGCCGACTTCAAGAACCCGAAATTCAACCGGAAGCACTTTGGAAAGGACAAGTCAAAAACGATTTTTACCAGGTGTGCGGCGATGGCGGCGAGGTTGTCTGCTGCCCCTTGTGCCCGGCTTCTGTGCATCTAAATGAGAAATGTTCAGGTGTACGCAGAGCAAAAGATTTTATGAAATGTTCTCACCACAAATACTGGAACTGCGAGAAAAAATTCTCAGCTGCAGGTGGAATCCTTTTCCCTTGCCAATATTGTCGTTTCTTTCTTTTGTTTGACAACTGTCTTCATACAGGAGAGGAGGTGCGCCTGATTGGAGGTTGTGAGAGATTCGAAGTGCTTGGCTATGACTCGACGAATAAATTTGTTACATCCACTGCAGCAAAATCTGCGAAGAAGTTGCCAAAAAGGAGTTTGGTTGGTCGATCGCTAATGAGGGCCAAACGCTTCAGTGCCCCGAAGCTCTTAAGGGTGTTTCTTGTAATTTTGGGAAGGCCATTGCAGAATGATTGATGCTCGACTGGATCTAGTTGAATGATTTAGCATAATATGCTTTATTGGTATGGTATTCTTTATTATTTACTCGTTTTTAATGGAGTTGAGCGCTTGGCTCGTCACCGATGCAATTGCATTGCCATCTGCCTTCGCAATTTGATGGTAGTTGCCCATGGCCGCGTTGGAAATATCCTTGGCAATGCCAGTTGAAATGAATTTGTTCTCCGTATCAATGCACAGGAGATTGAATCCAGGAAGGACGCCCATCTGCTTCGCACAAGCGAGAACCTCATCCTTGAGGTATCCACGGCTCGGCTTTCCATCCTTGGAATCCTCATCGGCCTCCGGATCGAACTCCTCCCCAGCCGATACACAGAGGGGCACATTCGCCCGACCGTCGGAAATCAAAACAACGACGACTTTTCCGACATCACCACTCTTCTGGGCATTGAGCCCAGTCAGCATAGCTTTCTGCATGGCGTCAGCGAGGGGGGATCCACCACCACACGGCATTGTCTCTAATCGCTTCTTAGCCATAGCAATACTTTTTGTTGGTGGGAGGAGGACGTCAGCCATGTCACCTTGGAATGGGATAAGAGAAATTTGATCACGGCTCTGATAAGCCTCAGTCAAAAGGCTCATGGCGGCACCCTTGGCAGCATTCATGCGGTTGAGAGCCATCGATCCCGAAGCGTCGACGACAAAAATGATAAGCGATCCAGCCTTCCGTGCCATTTTCTTGATTCGGACATCACCCTGCTCAATGTGGACTCCACGATCTTCGTATTTGGTTCCAATGGCGCGTTCGCGGCGGGACTTCTGGTACGGAGCGGAGGCACGGAGGGTGGCGTCAACTGCCAACCTTGTGACCTTACCCTTGGGAAGCATTGGTTTGATGTAGCGGCCACGTTCTTGAGAGAAGATGAGGCCACGCCCACCGCCCTTCCCCCCTCGCTCGCGGGAGGCAAATTCCATAAGATCAGGATCGACCGGGGTCGCGTCAACATCAAACATAAACTCCTGAGGAACCTCCGGCACATCGGGAGCGTCGTTCTCATTGTCCTCATCTTCATCTGGTTCTTCCTGCTCTTCCTCATCCTCATCGTCCTTATCTTCGTCTTCTTTGTCCTCATTCTGGTCATCCATTTGTGGGGGTGGCGGAGGGGGAGGGGGGGGGAGGCATCATCTCATCATCCATATCTTCGGGCGAGTTGATAAAGGTACCACGGGGAGCGATCGCAAGCTTGACGGCGAGACGAAGGTCATCTGAGTTGACCTGGCGACCTTCGAGGGCGGCAGCTGAGCGAGCAACTTCGCACGCAAAAATCTCGGCGCGGTGACCCTGGCAGCCGGAGCGGATAGCTTCTTCGCACAGGTACTGAATCTGGGACGGGGCGGTCTTCAGCTCCTTGATGTACTCGCGGGCGAAGACAATGGCGGTCTTGAGATCATCTTCATTCTCGATCGCGTCGGAGAGGGATTTCTCGGCTTCGGCGTTGCCCTGCTTACCAGATGCAGCAAAGTTCAAGACAGAGTCGACAGCGCTAACGCGCTCTGAAAGCTCCAGAGGTTGAGCATCAGCCGATAGGGATATCGCAATGCGATCAAGGAGGTGATCGCGGAGCTCTCCCTCGTCGGGATTGAAGGTGGCAATGAGGAGAGGCTTGCAGGGATAACGGAGAGAAAGACCCTCACGTTCTACGACCACCTCGCCTTCAGTCACAACGTTGAGAAGGATATTGGCCGTTTCCTCGTCAAGAAGGTTGATGTCATCGACGTAAAGAACACCACGGTGAGCTTTGGCGAGGAGGCCGGGCGAGAAGACTGTCTTGCCGGACTTGAGGGACTCCTCAAGATCGGCAGAACCGATGAGGCGATCCTCCATTACGTTGAGGGGCACCTGAACAAAGGGAGTGGCGATAACCTCCGTCTCACGTTCAGAGAGGGGAAGACCGCCATTTTCAAGTTCGGTCTTGGTGAAGTCGTCGAGTCCGAACTCGCCCTCAGGATCGATGTTGAAAGGAGAATTCTTGATGACCTCGATGGGAGGAAGGAGCTGGTGGAGGGCGCGAGCCATGATAGACTTGGCTGTACCCTTGCCGCCGGAGATGACTACACCCCCCATGCGGTAGTTGACGGACGCAAGGAGGAGCGCCTGCTTGATATTGTCCTGTCCGACGACCATTGACAGAGGGAACGGCCGGCCGCCGACATCCATGAGCTTGTTGTCCTTGATTCCAGGTTGGGACGATTTGTCGCTCATTTCCTCGGCCTCCATGGCAGCCTTGGCGCGTTCCGCAGCAGCAGTTGATTCGTCAGAAACCACGTTCAACGAAGTCTTGTGCGCGGCAGTGGCAGCCCGGCCCGCCATGAGCGGGCTGCGTCCACTCCCATTGGAAACGAAAGTGAAGGCCGATACCTATTGGTCGCAAGGGATCAGCATAGAACACAGGAAATAAAAATGGCAAGTAAGAAAACCTGCGTGATACAAGCAAACATAAGGAAAGAGAAAGCCGTCCCAGAGAAGGGGCATTCCGAACGCTTTGACGGAAATTGGGCGGTATCCACTTGCGATGATGATTCGGTTGAGATCGTCGGAAACTGGAGCACGTGCAAACGATGTCGGCGACGAATGAAAGCATGCATCGAGAACTCACGAGCTGAGCGGCGCAGAGCGCCGTCGCAACGGCGAAGGAGGCAAAGTGTCGTCTCCTCGCCATGATGGTTGACAAATATGCTATGAACGGATATAGTTCCCAAGGCTGCAAAAAGGACGAGACAGAAACGCAGATAGATCAGATAAGACGAAGGATCGAGGGTGGGAGACCTCACTCGACTTCAACCAGAGTCTCAATACTACAAATGAGCGCAGATCATCGAACTCTTATGCACACAATGTATGCATATCTCATATGTAACGATTGTTCACGTACGTGCGTAGTCATTACTGCAAAGCATTCGGAAAAATGATTTGATTGGGATAAAATGTGACAAATAACGAACGCTTTAGAGCCAAAGTTGAAGTTCTCCGAAACCCAGCCAGGTGAGGAAGGCAGCGACGCCGCACTGCCAACGGATTCATTCGCGAGCGAGAGAACATTCAACACAAATCGATAGTAAATCAAAACAAATATAGACTTATGTACTTTAAATATATATAAATATTACGAGAGTACTCTGGTATGCGCTCGTATAATATACGCTCGTATTATACTCTACTTTAGTAATAATAGACGAGCTCGTCTATATGCATAATAATATGATAATACTGCTCAGTAGCTAGTATGCATATATTATACTCTCGTAGTATACTAGCTAGTCTAGTATACTGTATAGTAATATCAATAATAGGAGTCGTACGAGCGTATTATATATAATAATGTTTGCCAAGTTGATGATTTCATGATTTTTGACGTGTCAGTCCCGTCACATACTAACTAGCTAGTATGAGCATAATTTGCACAATATGCATACACTAATATGCATACTACGAGTAGTACTCTAGAGTACTACTGCTACGACTCGTACTAGCTATGGATAGTAGGAGTAGGAGTACGTATGCATACTGTACTACTCCTACTAGCGAGTAGTATACATAATACGTATGCATACTACGATCGTAGAGTACTACTACTACTACTCTAGTAGAGTATGTATACAACTCTATGCATACTAGCTAGTAGTATGCGCATTTAGTTAATTTCTTAGTGAGGAGGCAGGCGCCTAGGGCATCCCGCCCACCTGGCCCAGACGCACCCACCCGGAAAAGACGGATGGGTGCGTCTGGGCTAAGGAGGCGGGATCCCGGAGGCCGATTAAACATCATACTCTCTCTGGTATGCATACTACGAGTACTACTCTAGAGTACTGTGCATACTATTTAGTATCCATACTACTACTAGAGTATTACTACTTAAGTAGTATTACTACTAGAGAGTTACAGTACACACCCCTGCACGTACATCTCCGTACGTGCTGGCTGGTACACGCGATTTCCTTTGTCTACTAGAGTACTAGCTCGTATGCATATACATACATAATATATACTACTAGCTAGTAGTAGCTTGAGTAATATGCATAGTGTAGTACATACACCATCATGTATGTATGTATGTATGTATTCATCGTTCCTTCGACTAACTTTTTTCAAAATACCATGGTATGCATTCTACTACTCTCTAGTACAGTATGCATAGTAGCTACTCTATTAGTAGTACTCTAGTAGTACTCCTACTAGGGTACTAGTTCTAGCTATGCATAGTAAACAGCGGTTCTGTAGGGGTCACTTAATTTCGTGAGGTCGGCACGTTGGCCCCATCACCCTCCGCAATGGGAGGTTCTGACGGCAAGGATGAGGGAAACGAAGACAATGGGGAGGAAGGGGAAGGTTATGGGAGGGAGGCGTTAATCCTTCCCGACGGCCACGACGACGCCTTTCTGTCGGTCATCCTAGTTCCTGGCCACCGCCGCAGCATTTACGGCGAACGCCATGCTGCCTACTGGCGGGGGGGGGGGGGGCACGGACTTCCGACCACCTCCGGTGGGCGCTCCATCGAGGGGCGGCGCATGGATGCCAGCCCTCAGCGATCTGGAGGACCCCCTATGTCGGGGGAGAGGCGTGCCCTGACCTAATTAGGTACCTGTCGCAGGCGGCCTGGGATGCCGTTCGAGGCATGGGCGGTGGGTCGGTGGTGGTATACATCGTGCCGCCACCACAGCCGCCCGACGGCGACTGCCACTCGGCGAGGTGGACTTCGAAGGATCAGATCGAACGCATTCGGAATCTTTGGCGCACAGCGTCGGCCTCCTCCGACGGGACGTTCGGGGCAAGCTGCGCCGTTCTTCGGAGGGATCATTTCGACGAGCGGACCGTGTGCCGGCCGCCGCGGTCGCTGAATCCATGGGGGGGAGGGGACGGAGAGGAGGACAATGGCAAGGCGGAAGGCTCCCGGGGGGGCGAGGTACCAATTCGCCTCGCTTCTGTTGCGCAGCTGGCGGCTCTCCGGGGAGCCGGCCTCCTTCACGGGTATCCCGCTTTTGTCTTAGACTGCCAACCCGGATCAATAAGCGGTATCTGCACGGACGAAACTGGGAGAGTGCTGGGAGCTGCCGGGGGGGAGGGGCCAGGCCCAAGTCTGGGAGGGGGCGCGCATGAGAACCCAGCTGCCGCCGCTGATCTTCCTGTAGCGCCATCCAACGGCGGCGACGCGCGGGATAAGGCGCACGAGGAGGAGAACGAGACGGGCAACCCTTTCCAGAGGCCGCAGTTCGAAGCGGCTCCGGATGAGACGCGGAACATGGTGTGGGCGGAAATGGGGGCTAGGAAGCGCGAAGTGCTCACAAAAAACATTACATCATTCGTCACCAAGTGGACCTATCTATTGAACCTGAAGGAGGCACTTGAGGAGGACGATGCATCCGTCGAATTGGAGAAAACGATCAATGCCCATGCGTTGCGCCGTTTGGAAAGGATAGCAAACAATCTTTACGGGCGCGAAGCACCTATCTTTCACTCTCTATATGAGCGGCAAAATGAAAGTCGCTCGGTGGTGGTCTCAGGTATCGACGCCGATCTTGCTGTACATATTGTAGGCTCTCGTGGAAGTAGGGGCAAGGGGTCAGCATCGAGTTTAGCCCTCAACAACGCCTGGCGGCTCGAGGACAAGGACGTCCAATTCCCGTTCGATGATTCACCAAGCTTGACATTCATGCAATTAGCGGATTTTACGGGTGAAGCGAGATTGAGCGCGATGACGTGGACTGAGCGCTCTCCCTTGATCACCAGCCGCCATCTCGTGCATTACGGTGTTTCCGCATGCATCATGGCGCACTTTATCACGCGTCAATTTCGAGATTGTTTGATTGGGAAGCGAATAGCGAAACGCTTCTTTGTTCGTAAGGCTGGACATAGGTCAAAGAAGCCGAATGGTTGCGAAGACGAAGAACTGGGGGACGTTTTTCGAGGGAGTATTGCCGATATTCATTTCCCGGCCATGGATGACACCGAAATTGGACTGGACTACTGGTACATAGTTTATGATGACGGCGACTCCGAGCATGTTGCGCAGGACGAGTTGATTGCGATGCTGGAATTGTATTCTACAGTAGGGGAGGAGGGTGACAAGCCAGAAGATTCGACGAAGTTTAAGATGACTAACTTGGAGGCGCTGTTTCTGTCAGGTAAGAATGAGCTCAGCTCAGCAGCCTTGCACGACGCCAACCTCGGCCGCAATGCAAAAAGATCTGTCACGCGAGCGAAAGAACCCAAGGCAAGTCCTCCTTCTCTCGGCAGAAGAAAGCGGAGGCGGTAGACGACGCCCTTGTATCTTGATGGGACAATTTACATGTGACAAAGGAGGAGACCTGCAGGTAGCACAATCTATTTAGCTAGTAGAGTAAGCCATATCATGTGCGACAACCTTACCTTATCCCAATGGCCTGCAAAGGTGTCCACGACGAAGTATGCATAACATCTATGGTTGATAGAGTAAAATTTATACGTAGATAATACGGGACGCATCATTGCACCACATTCACCAAAGATGCAGTAATTGCATGGTACCACGCACTACTACAGCACCCTGGACGCGATAGGCTGTACGAAACCATTAGTCAGAACCTAGCATCTCACGAGCCAGCAGTACTACGTACAAAAGTACTAACATCCGAAGTACGCGTGACGCATGCCAAAAAGTCCCAACTATCCCGCGGGAGGGGGGAATATAAAGTTCTCTGCGAAAATTTATTTTTTTCTTGCGATGTCCCATTTCATTTGCTCATAATTCAAAAATTGTCGTACCCGTCGTCATGCCCAGCTCAACACCGACACCTGAAGCGACGGGCACCGTGGCTGGGGCCGACCACGCTGAAACCCGAAACGACGCCCCCCCCCCCCCCCCCCCCCCCGCCGACCTCCTCCGCGAGGCAGAGCGGCTCTACGAGGATGACAAGCTGCTGGCCGCTGCCCGGCTCCTCCGGGAGGCAAAGGCGGCGGACGCCGCCCTCCTGACCGATGCGCACATGTCCATCATTCGTGTGGCCGACGACTGCGAGCACTTCGTCGCCTCGCTCAAGTCCCCAGTGGATGGCGGTTCCGACGGCAGCGGCGATGGCTGGACCAAGCAGGGCGAGTCCCACGGCAGCCACGACACAGCCATCTACTACAGGGTGGACACAGACTCGGCTGGGTGCACCAACCTGACGGCGAGGGTTGAGACTACCATCCAGCCGTCGCTCCTGGTTCCCCTCCTCTCAGTCCTGAACGAGACCGAGCTTTACGCTACGTGGTTGCCGCGCTGGGAGCGCCCCGTCCGGCTGGGGGTCACTTGTTCCGAGAAGCTGAACCAATCCGGTCGGGCTAGCCAGACCATCCTCATCAGGACCACCTCCCCCTGGCCTATGGCGGAGAGGGAAGTCGTTCTTGGGGCAGTAGCCTTCGACGACATCGACTGCTCGGGTGACATCGCCGTGAGGCTCAGGTCGATGGGAACTGATGAGAAGGGCTCTGCTGCTGAAGAGGGGATTGACACCCCCCCCGCCCAAGCGGAGGGCGGTGAGGGTGGTCTTCGACGGCGGCTTCCTCTTCCGCCGATGCCCCCCAGACCACCCAGTACTATCGCGGCGCGGAAGCGGAGCTAACGATATCGATGGCAGCAAAAGGGACGGCGAAGATATGCTCTTGGCCTCCTTCCTCATGTACCTGGACTCCAAGGTTCCCTTCCTCCCACAAACCGTCATCAACTTCATCGTTCGGACGGTTATCGGGAAGATGTGGGAGAAATTCCTATTGGTCGCCGACGACGTGAAGGAGGGGAGAAGGCCGAGACACAGCGATGCTATTGCGGCCAAACGCGAGTGCCTGTACAACTGGGTCGACGAGAGGGTCGACTTCATGCTCACCAGTCGAAGCAACCCAGAGGACACAGATGATGGGTCGGCAGCGGCGGCAGAAGCAGCAGCAGTGGACGAGGAAATGCTGAGATACTTGCAGTGCTGACTTCACCTCCCATTTTCTTGGGCCTCATTTTTCGCTCTTTTATGTGCCCGATTTTCTGCCTCCGCCGCCGCATTCGGCTTTTGAGCTCCGAATGTAATCAAAACTGCTTAAAACTTGAACGCTTTAATAAAAAATCGCCCTCATTGCTCATCGCCTTAGATTTAGTTAATTTCTTAGTAGGGAGGCGCCTAGGGCTTCCCGTCCACCTGGCCCAGATGCACCCACCCGGAAAATCTGGGTGGAATCATCGCTAGCTGGCTAAGGGGGCGGGATCCCGGTGGCCGATTAAACAACAACAACAACAACAACAACAACAACGTATGCTAGCTAGTATTATTAATTCATACAAGCAAGTAGGTCAAGTAGTGCAGTATGCGCATACGTCATACGAGGAGGAGTATACTACTACTACCACCAGAGTAGCTAGTATGCATACTACTAGAGTAGAGTAGTGGTACTGTATGCATATTATGCATACTAGAAGTACTCTACGTAGTATGCATAGTATTACTACTACGTACTAGAGTACTGTATGCATACGGCTCGAAGTATGCATACTCTAGCTAGTAGACTATGCATACTGTTGACTATTACGAGCTCGTATTTTATTCGAGGAATTCAGAGCCGCGCCGACCGCTCTTCGCAAACCTGGCGCGCATTAGCATGGCTGGCTCGCTGTCTCATTTTACATGGAGATCTTGTAACAGGCTGTCTGCTTACTACTACAGTACTACTAGTAGAGTATTAATACTACTATGCATAGCTAGTATCATACTACTTATGCATACGCATAGCTAGAGGATGCATACAAAGAACTAGCTACGAGGTCGTACTCCTAGAGTAGTAGTACTCTAGTACTAGCTAGTAGTATGGATACATACATAATATGCATACTAGCTAGTAGGTACATATATACGTATATATATAATGTGTAGTTTTTCTTTGTCCATCCGAATCCTCCCGCGCATCGCGTCAATAATCAATGCTAATCAAATCCCAGAGTATGCATACGGCCTACGAGCTCGTATTATGCATAGCTAGTACAGTACTCAGTAGGATCGCTATTACCTTTTATGCCATTTGCTGTCTGGATCACGGCCAGAGAGAACCCATCAACCAAACGAAAGGCCCCAGCAGGAAGCAACAGCGCCGCCGACGGCCCACCGTCCCCCGGCCGACATTAGTAAGCACCAACATTGGCAACGTCTGGATCCATAGCACCAGACCGACGCCTCGCCGCATCGGCTTCTATTTGGGGGGGGGGGGACTGTGTTATCGCATCCGCCCTTGACGTGGGAATCGCGTTGCACGGACTGCCCTCGCCCCGAAGGAATTGAAGGAATTCACGGTGCGGCTGCAAGGTCGGGAATCCGCCTTCATGGATGTCGTGGAAATATTTGGCGATGGTGACGCTGCCGCCACCCTACCCGTGCCTCGTGCCGCCAGCGGCACAGACGCCTCCCGCGAGGGCGGAGCCGTCAACCGCGAGCTTCCCTTCCTTGTCACTCACTGGCTCGCCAATTTTTCCGGCGCCAACGGGCCCGGCGCCAAATGCGTCACCGACACGGAGAAACAGGATGCGATGAATCGCCTCCGTCGGGCTGCGGCTGACGTCGCATCAGCATTCTCCGCTCTTGGGGCGTACGGCATGGCAACGGACGTAAGTTGCCCGTCCAATTGGTTTTGGTTTTGTTTTTTATCATCCGTCATTTATCTTGATTCATAGATCGCGCAGCATCCTCACTTCATGCTGTTCCACGTTCCGTATCTTTCAAACAGGCAAATCCATCGAGCACATCGACCCTGCGGAATGCTTCGTATTCGGATGTTGCTCGTCGATGGCCCTCCCTCCGGTCAGACCAACTGGAATCAGTCGTCCAGGCAAGCGTCGCGGCGACCGAAGTGGCCAACCGAGTGGCGATGGATCGGTCCCGCCCGGCCTCTGTCATCGATGCCCTCCGAGAGGAGGCATTTTCGCCCTCTTCTGACCAAGCGACATCCGGAAGATGCATCGGAGATGCCAGCAGCGGCGCCGCTCCCAGCACTGACGACGGGTACGCACCTTCCACGGTGTCTTCCATCCTTCGACCTCCTGCCCTCCTCGCTTCGTTCCAGTCCTCCCAGCCGCCGGTACCCACCGCATCCGACAAAAATATATCTCGGCTGACCGCAGAACTTGTCGATGCCATCGGAAGGTCCACGGACGAGGATCGCGACGCTGCATTCGTCGCTGGAACGGGAACGAAACCCTCTTCCGCATCGACCGGTCTGGTCGTTCCACAGCGTATCGTCGCCACTGCGGTCAGGTCCGACCTCTCAGGGCTGAGCGCAGGGGCTGCCGCAGCGGCGCGGTGCTGCCTGGACCTGCGAGAGCAGGTCCGATCCATAGGATACGAGATTGCATCTACCGAGCGGGCCGTGAATTCACAGAAGCGTACGAGGGAGGAGATGGTCCGTCGGCGCGAGATCGCCGAGGCGGTCGTCAATGGGGGAGCCTCGGCGGCGGCGGCGGCCGTGCTGGCCGCGCGGCTTCTTGCCGATGGGACGGAGCTGGACCTTTCCGTGATCGAGTCTCGCATGCAAGACACAGATCGGGTCATGGCGCAGCTGGGGCGAAAGCTTGAGGAGCTGGAGACGGTGCGTTCAAAAACTCAGGCGTCCTACGAAGCGGCGGCCATGAATGCCCGAGAGCACTGGCGCAATTACAAAGCAGTCACCGCAAGATACGACGATCCTTTTTCGCACTCTCTGCAGCCGACGCCATCCACCCTTAGCGCCGCATCGCTCCCCATACCTTTCTCAGTGATGGGAAGCCGCAGCGGATCTCTGCTTTCCAGCGTCCTCTCCCAACAGCATTGCGCCGGAGGCTCGTGGTGTCAATCGATCTCGTCACTACGTCCAGCCGGACGCATACCCAGCAATCTGTCTCTAAAGCGAAGCCGGAAATCTACCCTCATGCAAAGACTGTCTCACGCGATTACTATAAATTGTCACCTGAATTACCCAGTCTTTTGTCTCAAGTTTGACAAGACTGGCCGATACTTTCTAACAGGCGCAGACGATCACCTAGTAAAACTCTTTCACGTTGGTGCAGGAATATCATCTGCCCGGATGGATAAAAACGGGCTTCACAAATTCAGCTACGGCACAAATATGCGATATCCCGTCCTTGTTTGCACTCTCAGGGGGCATGCAGGTGTCGTGGCCGATATCGACGTAAGTTCTGACAACGCTCTTCTCGCAACAGCATCCGCCGATGGCGATGTTCGGATTTGGGGACTAAAGGATGGCTGCCCAGTGGCAATACTTAGAGGTCATAGAGGTGGCGCCAACATGGTGTCTTGGTCGGTGCTGACTCCTTACAGAATTGTTACAACTGGAGAGGACGGCCTGGCACGAATGTGGGATGTCCGCGAGGCCGCGATAAAACGCTATGGAAGCGTGATTGCCAAGAGACACGACTATACCTTGCCCAAGATCCACGAAGATGACTCGTCTTCTGGAGACGACGGAAACAAACCCACCTTTCGTGCCGAATCGCACAGTCAAGACTTTCTCCCCCCCCTCCCTGTGCGAGCCTCAGACAACCAAGATCGATCTGGAGATGAAAACGACGAGAATGTGGAAGAGTCAGAGGCTCACGCCAGCGACGTTGGTGCCAGCGATGGCGGCGGCAATTTACTTTTTGTTCCACCTCTCCCTCCTGGTGCTGGGGGATCTCCTATTGGAGGATTAGTAGGTCCTGTTAGAAATAATGCAGCGGGTGTCATCAATCCAGGTGCCTTTGTGGCCGGCAGCGAGATAGACGAAGGGGTTCGGCTGATCGCCAAGATGCAGCACGGAGAGGTTCTTCCTGAAAGTCAAATGGGGACGCGATCTCAGCGGAAGGCTGTCAAAGTAATTTGTGTGACGCGATGTCCCATCGGAGGCCACTTTGCAACTGGTTCTGATGATGGCCTCGGACGAGTCTGGGCAGACGAGGATGATGATCGTGTCGAGCAGATCGATGATTGGATGACAGATAATAGGCGATCGTCAAGGATGAAAGATGCAAGACGACGGAATACACATACGCGTAAGTCTGGTCGACTGCGATCTTTACGACACGGTCCCGTCGATGCATCAAGGTCTGCCCTCTTAGCGACTCTGCACGGACATCTAAATTCCATAACCGATATGCAATACTCATCTGCTGGGGATCGCATCGTGACGGCCAGTGAGCAAGATGGCGTAGTTCGAATTTGGTCTTGGGGCAATGACTCTGCTCACACAAACACTGACGCCGGAAGCTGCAACAGCTTTGTCAAGGGCAAGTTTGATAACATCAAACAAATCTTGATACGCTTGACAAGCCCCGCCGAAGGCACCAGCAATTCCGCAGCACCGCATCGTAGAGGCGGTTCGTCGACTAGTGGCAGATCTCATGGGGTATATTGCGATTCCGCGAGGTGGACATCGGATGATGCAAGAATTGTGACTTCGCAGTGTTGCCCAGCGAATGAATCAGGATCGAAAATTGTGCCAGGAACACAAATAGTGTATGTATGGGACAGTCGTACGGGGCAGATTTTGCTAGGGTTGCCCTCCGCCCATTCGCTATCTGCGTCTGTCTTGGTGTCTCATCCGCTCGATCCGTCCATTCTCATTTCCGCCGGTAGTGATGGATATGCACACGTATGGGATTTGGATACAGGAGATAAGTTTTTCTCGCACCATAATACGCTGACGCATGGAATGATCGAACCTCCTGGCGATCGTGGCAGTGACTGCGCTTACTTGGATGGCAGCATTAGCCCTGACGGTTTGACTTGTGTCCTCACGGATAATAAGGGAAGAGTCACTGTCTTTGACATGCTGTGTTCCGAAGAGACAGTGAGACGGTCCCATGCACGGAAAGAAAGCACGCGAGCCGCTCCAGCTTGGGCGGCAGAGCAGTATTGTGCCAATGATTATTATGAGATGGTGTACGACGTCCATGGATACTGTATCGAGAGAGGATCTGGACAACCTCCCCATCTCGCCCCGAAAGCTGTTCGATGCAATCACACGGGCTCTCCATTTGCGGAAACAGTCACGGACGCCTTTTCGTGCATGGCCGGTCCAATGCCTCTTCCTGAAGGAGATACGAGAACCGAACGCAATATATTGAGAAGACAAGGCACATTGGTCCGCAAAACTGCCGGCCTACTATGGCAGAATGTCCAGGGGAAGCGGACAGCAATCAATGTCCACAGCAGTGCTATCAGACGATGTGGCCCTGGTTCGTACATTGCGAATGTTTTGAAGAAAGTCGGAATGGCGAATGATATTAAGGGGTCTCATGCCAACTTCGACCCCTCGACGAATCGTGCGGCAGCAACGAGGTCTTCTTCCCAGAACAGAAGTCGTGGCAGCACGGGAAGCGGCCGCAGAGCTGCATCGTCATCTGGGCGAGCACTCTCAAACAATTATCAATGGCGAGACTACGATGACCTCATGCACGACAGACCTCTCTCCGACGACGACGCGGCGGATGAGGACTACGCTGATGCACCCCGGGGTAGAAGACTCCGTAGCAATGTTGGCACAAGTGATGAATCATCATCTGAGGATGAAGATATGGACACCGACGATGACTTTGATGATGACTTTGGTGAAAGTACTAGGAGGCCATCAAGAAGCGGAGGTCGCAATCGATCATCTCGCTCACAGCGCCGTAATAGGCGAGACAGTGCGTCTCGTGAGCCGCAGCAGGCCTCCCGTGCATCTGCTAGGCAGTCGGGCAGGAGTAGGCGCATCTACGAGGAAGCAGGCAGCTCTGATGAAGACATTGTTGAGCTGATGAGCACAAATAATGCACCGAGTGGAGAACACAAAGAGGACTACACTGTTCGCGGCCACATTTTCCGGCTATCTGATGGCAACCAGGTCAATCGCGCTTGGGTGAGCAGAGTGGAGTCTACGAGCGGCCTTAGCGGGAAGAAGATGTATGCCCCGCAGGTAGGAGATTCTATTGTCTACATACCCAAGGCGCACTACGACACCATAGCAGAATTTCCGATTGGGAACAATTCATCAGCTCCATGGAAGTTATGGCCAAAGAGTAGTGCTTGGCCGGTCGTGCGGTGTAGTGTCATAAATATCCGCTATCGGTTTCCTTATGAAGTCTATTACAAGACAGATCCAGGTATAACAAGTATTGTTGCGATTCTCACCCTTGAGGTGACGGGAATACCTTCAATTGCCACAGACAGCTCATTTCCGTGGCCAAAGCCTGAATTTATCGCTCGGCAAACTCGATCGAGCAGCATTACGTTCGAGGTGAGCTTGTTTGAAAGCGGTCTAGCCGATTTCATCGTGCCTGCGCATTTGTACACCTGGAAGATCGAGGCGCTCCAAGACGCCATTGCTGAACGCAATTTACGGGTGCAAGGTCTCGCATACACGAGTTACTTTACACCTGGTGACGGCGACGAAGGTGACGGCTCTGAAGACGCGGACTATATACCTTATGAATGCGAACTACAAGATATGGTTTTCTCAAACCGAGAGAGAGACTTACATTTCAAAAATAGTGGCTACAATGCATTTGGCATCGTATGGGAGAATGGTGACCACGGAGCTCTATCATCTTGGGAGGGTGTGCTCTCTGGAAGTATGCATGAGGTCCCTCCCCCTCCGACCCTCGGAGATGACGAGAGGGAAGATTTGATTGGTATTTTAGATAAGATGGAAGAGGATCCTCTTGTCGAAAGCTGGTTTTCGCACCCAGTAGACAAAGCAAAATACACAGATTATCTCAACATGATCGAGTTGCCGATGGATCTTTCCATTATACGGACAAGGGTTGAGTTAGGATACTACACAAATGTTTTGAGCGTACTCGCAGACTTCAAGTTGATCCAAGAGAACTGTCTCAAATATAACGAGGCTCACTCCGATATATCTGATGCTGCTTCTGAGATGTTTGAGAAGGTTGATGAGATGTGCCGCGACTTGAAGGAGAATTCCGCATCTCATTCCATAGAGAGCGAACAACGTCAGCAGCAGTCCACCTCTCGGTCTACCCGAAGAAGCGCTACCGCATCAAATGCAAATAATGCGTCTACAATGCAGGAGGGCACAGAAAGCAGGAGATCGTCGCGACGATCTCTAAGATCGTCGTTGGAAGACCTTCCACCACCTGAAAGACAAGGCCCATCAGATGAAGACAGCGAATTTGACAGCCCCCGAACCCGGGAAGGAGGCGCACGACTGCGTATTAACATAAGTAGTGGGCGAATGCAATCGGGTGGAGATGGATCGCGCCGCTCAACTCGCACTTCTTCAAGGCTTGCCGGATATGAAACGCCAGAAGACAATGAGCACGAAGACAGGGAAGCATCTGGATCTGATGATAACGTTGCTACTGGCCGAAGGACACGTTCGGCCATGGAGCCAGTGGCCAGATCCTCGACTAGGTCTTCTCCAAGAATCAGAAGGAGACGTCGTGTTTCATACCAAGAAGTTCCTTCCGACGCGGACGAACTGGAGAAGAATGAAGATTCCGAGGATTCCGAGGATTCCGAGGAGGAGGAAGAAGTGGTTCACGACGATGATGTGTACTCAGAGGAAGAAATAGAGGTATCGTCAAGACCGCAGAGAAGTTCAAGAAGCAGTGGTAGCTCGCGCTCATCTGAGCCAATAAGAGCTTCTCCTAGATCTCGACGCAAGGCGACTTTGCTTTATAAGGAAGTCGACTCAGGAGAGGAACTGTACCAGGACTATGAGGAGGAAGATGATTCTTCTGACGGAGGACGTCACCTTCAGCTTCGGCGAAGGGGCAGCAACCGAGAGACAGCGTCACGAGGACGAGCGAGCTCCAGAACAAGTCGCAATGCGCGACGCCACATCGATAGTTCAGACGAAGATGCGTCGATAGACGAAGAATTTAGTAGCGAAGAAGAGGAAGAAGCAGCGAGCTCCGGTAGCGACGAGCACCTACCCACTCCCAGGTCATCCACGAAGCGGAAGAAGAAAACTAGTGGCAGAGCAAGCGCCAAGAAGACCAAGGGTGATCTTTATTATCCGCAGTTGTCAAAATGGCCACCAGTAGTCGACATGAAAGATATCACAAAGGTATCGAAAAAGATCGTTGGCGCTTTGAAAGAACTCGACACGGATGGCCTTTTCACCACTCCCGTCCCCGAAGCATTTCCCGAAATCGCGGACGCCTACTTGGCTGCGATCCCAGAACCGATGGACTTTCGAACCATTGTTGAGGAAAGGATTAACATGTATTACGACATGCAAGAGCTCCAGGACGATCTGATAAAGGTCTTTCGCAATTGCTGCACCTTCAACGGGGAGGGCACAGATTACTATCACTACGCTATTGCATTGTGGGAGGGCCTCAACGAGTTATTTAAGAGTATTTGTACAGAGGAGAAGATCTTGGTGCCGAGGAGATGGAGTTAGGTTTGGCAAGGTACTTATGATATTTCCATGGAGAAAGAAAATAGAATATGCAATATTAGATTGAAAACGAATGGAAATATCTACCTACAGTAGCTATTATGCCAATGTTTAACTAGTTGAATCGGCCACGCAGATGTGCTACCTTCTCCAACCGCCTCTGCCTCCCCTTTCGTATTCGGCTCTGCCCCGCTTTCTTTGTTCCCACCCCCCGGGCGGTCCACCCCTCCCACTGCCACGCCCACCCCATCGGCCCGATGGAGGACCTCCCCGGTGAAAGCCCGGACCCCGGCCTCCGCGTCCGGCACCTCCCCAGCCGCGCCCCCCGTACTGAGAGCCAGGAGGGGGCTGGGGTGGGCCGCCGTACCCCCCCTGGGGAGGAGGGGGGCCACCGTACCCTCCCTGGGGAGGAGGGGGGCCACCGTACCCTCCCTGGGGAGGAGGAGGGCCACCGTATCCAGGCGCCCCACCGTGGCGCGGGGAAGGCCCTCCCCCCATTCCCGGCGTCATCCCCTGCTCCTTCCGCTCTTGCTCCTCGATGAGCTTGGCCAGGACGGAGCCGGGGGCCGCCCCGGCCCCCCATGCCCCGGCACCGATGTCCTCGTCCGCGGCTGCTTTTTTCTTCTTCTTCCCCCCCTCGTCCGCGGCCTCGCCTTCGGCCTTGGCCTGGTCGGCCCCCTCGCCGTCATCAGGCTTGGGCGCCTGCGGCCCGGGCAGGTCCTTGGCGTCGAGGAGTGCCTGCTCCTCGGCCTCCTTCTTCTTGTTTGACACGGCGACGCGGGGATTCTGCTTCCTCGGAGCGCGGGGGTTGACTGGGATGAGGGTTGGGTCGGGCTTCCGCCCCTGCTTGGAGGCGTCGGTGAGCTCCTGCCGGATGGACATCTGGATCTCGGAGTACTCGAACCAGTCGTCGTCGGTCATGCCATAGTTGAAGAAGTCGGTGGGATCACCGCCGCGGGCCCATGGCTTGTCCTCCATCTGGTCCACGCGGATGTCGAATGCGGTCCGCTTGGAGAAGAGGCAGGGATCGCGGCCGGCGTTCTCCTCCGCCATGAGCCTCCGCTCCGCCGCCTTGGCCTCCTCCAGCTTCCGTGCCTGCTTGGCCAAAAGGCGGGCGGCGCGCTCAGCCGGATCGAGCCCGGCGAGCTCCTCCTCTTCCTCCTTCTTGAGGCGGGCCGCCTCCGCGGCCTCCCTAGCGGACCGCTCCGCGGCCGTGGCAGCGGGAGCGTCGCCCCCCTCGGCGTCGCCCTCCCCGCCGTCGGCCGCACCGCCAAGAGCTTCGCCCTCCCCCACCCCCAGGCCCTCGCCCTCCTTGGCCCGGGCCCACGTCCGGCCGGCCATCCCGGCGCCCCGCCCCCCCCTCCGCATCAGCCCCATCTTGGACCCGGCCAGGATGATGTCCACGGGAGCGTCGAGCTCGGGTGGCTTGGCGGCGGGGGGGGCGTCCTCGTCGTCACCGCCTCCCCCCTCGACTGAGCTCTCGTCCGATCCGCTGCTGATGTAGTGATCCGAAACGATCAGCTCGGCCGAGTGGGCCGTCATCGCGTACCCCGACGAGGCCGCTGGCTGCTGCTGCTGCTGCTGCTGCTCCGGCGGGGACGGACCGTCGCCGCCCGCTTCGCCGCCTCCGCCTCCATCTTCCTCGGTCTCCACGACGGCGGGGGCTGGGGCGGCTGCCTCCTCCGTGGTACTTTCCTTTGCGTGGCCTTCCTCCTTAGGCGGCGCCGCCTCCTCTCCGGCGACGGCGGCCTTGCGTTTCTTGCGTCCCATGGTGTCACCGCAAGTCAGGGTCTGGCTATATGGATTACTCGCTCGTATAATATTAAAAAATCTTGACGCTAACTACATTTTGTATGCATACTACACCACGTGTATGCATAGAGTAGGAGTATCCAAGATAGTACACCACGTGTGTGTATTATACGAGCTCGTATGCATACTTAGTAGTGGGATTCCATTGCTAACGATGGTACTACTACTGTAGAGTGCGCCGTAGATCTTCTAGCAATTACGTAGCTGTGTATATAGCTAGGAAATCAGAATTCCCGACCATTGTGGGCACACCATCCTTGTCCTACTAGCGGCGCAAGGAGGTCATGGGAGAGCCTCAATCCTAAAGAATACATTGCATTGTATACATCAGTTGTTTTCTAGTCAATATTTGCTTACTTTAATAAATGCTTAAGCGGAGGCGATGCATGCGCCGCCAGCGGCCACGATCTTGCTCTCGGCAAGCTTGGAGAAGTACTTCGCCTTGACAATGACAGGGACAGTGATCTGTCCCTTGCCGAGGAGTTTGAAGTATCCGAGATTGGTAAGGTCGACTACGGGGGCCTTGCCGCCTCCGTTCTTGGCGGCCTCGTAAACTCCCTCGCCAGCGGCGTTGAAGATCTTATCAATATTGATGGTGGGACAGTGGTTGCGGTTGCGCAGGAGGTGGAACTGTCTCATACCAACCTTACCGAAGTATCCAGGATGGTACTTGTCCATAAGAATGCGGTGGTGGTGCTGGCCACCGGCGTTACCGCGTCCACCAGGATGCTTGCGGTGCTTGCCGATACGGCCGTGACCGGCGGAGACGTGACCGCGCTTTTTGCGGTTCTTGTGAAGACGGGTAGGCATGATGAAAAGAGATCCGTGCCTGAAGAGAGAGTCGCGAGAATTAAGGAGAGAGACGATAATGGATCGGTGAGAAGAGGAGGGCACTTGACAGAGACAGGGACCTAAAGAGATCGCCGAGATTTTAGCCCAAACGGACGTCGACACGGCAGCCGTCACGTGCGGACGCGAGACGCGCAGGCAACGGATGTTCATCACGGTCAAAGACCCGACCCGCTCCGACCGCATAGCCGAGGAATCCGACCGCACCATCAAGTTTCAATGTTGGCAGTGCACAATCGAAGAGGAGGGCGCTCCCTTAGGTTGCCACCAACGCCGCTGTGTTGCTTTGTTAGGACTGGCCCATAACCCGATGAGAACTTTTGACATAACCCCAACCATGGACTGCCGTCGAGGCTGCAATACGGCAATCTTGTCAGGGTTATTGTCTCACAGCTGTTATATCTCAGCCAGCTGCTCCGTCAGCAGTTGCTACCGACTTCAAAGACCCTCCTCTCCGTCCACCATCGTCGTCGACATACCTTCGCAAAAGGAAGTGGATCTGCTGTGAAAATTTATTTTTCAGGGTTTTGCTTTGTATGAATAAATACAAGCTTAGGCTTGCGACCTTTTGGTCAAGTAAGAAGTAAAGACAAACTATTTTTTGTACTTTTGATGCGCGCGCGCACGTACAGCGCGCGCGCCAAATTGTCTCTCTCAAATTTGGTCGTAGATACTAGCTAGCTAGTACGCACTTTAGAAAACCTCCATCATTGTATACTCGCTCTCTACTTAAAGTATCCATACAATGAACAGTATGCATACTAGCTAGAGTACTACGAGAGTACTTGCTTGTACACCACGTACAAGAGTACGTATGCATAGAGTATGCATACTCATGCATGTACTAACAGTACGTGTGTATGCATAACATGCATACTACTACTTGTGGAGTAGTTATGCATACTCTAGTAGTAGTAGTACTACTACAGCAGGTAGTATGAATATTACATACTAGCTAGGAGTAGTAGATGCGAACATACATACATGCATACCGGCCGGGTACTCTAGCTAGTAATAATATTATGCCAAAAAAAAAAAAAAAAGTCATGGACCAATCAATGGACCAAGGCCCAAGGACCAGAAAGAATCCCACGAATCTCGGTAATCAACGACTTGTCTCTGTTGTCAATTTGGAGGAAGAGCGCCCCCTTTTCGAACGAAACATAGCCCTTACTATCTAGTTAACCGTTGTGCACTTCCTTAACTCCCCGGCACTGTCGGCATCGCAGCGACCCCTCTAAATGGGCGCACAGCGAATTTTCACCGCGGCCGAAGGCGCCGCCGTCCTCCTCTTCATTGCACTTTCCAGCGTTTGCGTCTCATTTGCAGAGGGCTTCCTTTCGGCATCATTGCACGCGACAAAGACCGGGACCGCCTTCCATAACCACGATGCCGGTTTTTGCCGTCGACATGAAAGTCATTACTCATCCCAATCGGCCTCTGCCACGGATGATCTCAACGGAGATCACGAGAAGACGGCGGAAAAGATTGAGATAAGATCTGTCCAGGAATTGGAGGACTACTGGATTGACAAGGAAAAGAAATTTCGTAAAAAATCTACGAAGGGCAAATCATGTGATGATATTGACTACGACGCTCTCCTAGCATGTGCATCAATAAAGGGGGACACGCAAATCATTGGGTCGCCTGACCATCCCGATAAGGTTCACCCTGTGCTTCAAATATTACATGAAAGAAGGCGGACCAAGTCTCCCCTGACTCCCACAGGAGAAAGCCGTCCGGACGGCTTCAAGGTGGCCCTCGTTGTTGAGGGCGGTGGAATGCGAGGTTGCCTAAGCGCAGGGATGGTGGCTGCCACGTATTACCTTGGTCTCGAGGACTGCTTCGATGTGGTGTACGGGTCCTCTGCTGGAACAGTGATTGGTTCCTACTTTATCACTCGACAGCTTCCCTGGTTCGGACCAGAAATTTATTATGACAGCCTGACGACATCAGGGAAGCAATTTATTGACACAAAACGCCTCCTCCGAACTTTTGGCTTTGGCTTGTTGGACCCACGTCTCCTGAAGGACGTTATCTTGCGTCGTGGAAACGGTAAGGCGGTTGTGAACCTACCCTTCCTCCTACAAACGACCGCTCAAGAAAGTAAACCTCTAGACTGGGAAAAATTCAAAGAAATGCAAAAAGTCCAACCGATGAAGATTGTATCATCGGCCTTAAAAAGCGAGCGGTCAGTTGTCCTTGATATGGAAAAGGGAAACTTTAACAGCCTCTCCGAGCTCGCTGATTGCATGCGCTCATCTTGTCTCCTTCCTGGTCTTGCTGGGCCTCTCATGAATCTCGATACTCGAGAAGGGGCAGGAAAGGTGATGTTGGGAAACAAGATAAGTGATCCTCATATGGAACCACTTGCTGATTCCCTCATCTTTGAACCTCTTCCATATGAGACTGCCATCAAGGACGGGGCAACGCACGTCGTGGTTTTTCGAACTCGACCGGACGGGGCCGATGTTTCGGGAAAGAGCAGCATATTTGAGCGGCTCACAATCCGACGATTCTTCTGTCGAAAGAATAATCTGCCGAATATTTTCAAATACATGAGACGGCATATGCATAAGAAGATCTACAGCAAAGAGGTACTTGCCCTGAATGAAGCATCCAATGATTTTAGGGACTACAAGGATGTATCAAAGCCTCATATGATGCCTGTTGCAGTCGCACCCGGATCGCCAGAAGTTGGCAAACTGGAAAAGCGCCGAGAGAAAATTTTCGATGGCGTGAGGCGAGGTTTTGCCCGTGCTTATGATGCCCTTGTTGAGGACCCTAAGGAACGCGGAAGAGGTATGATTGTCGCAAAGCAGTACTTCCCGGATGAAATTATGAATTATGATCCACTCCAAATCGATTCCAAAAAGGAAAGCGCGTTCGATGCGTATCTATCCCAATTGGAAGCTGGTGGCGCCACTGACTTACGAACTCCCACTTTAGGCAAAAGCGCCGAAGAGTCCGGTCAGCCGAGGTAGATTTCTGCATTGTACGCACACGCTGTGAAATATCGTACTATAACTATTATAGTACTACTCTAGAGTATGCATACTATTTAAGTTCAAGATATTACGCTAGCTAGAGTAGTTCGAACATGGCTTTCTGTACTACAAGGCCATTCTATATTTTTCTCCAAGACAATCGGAATTGAATGGCTAAGTAACGAAAGCCTGACATCATCGATGAAGCACGCAGAGAGTGTATACTTTGCACTTTCATGGGCATCTTCTTCGACTTGAATGGGGACAATCCGGACAGAGGTGGGTCTCGCAACCATTTGGTCGTCATAGCAGAGCTGAATCGTAAAACTGATCCAAGCTTTATTATCGCTGATGTTCCCAGTAACTACATCAAATGATATTCGATCACTGGCATCGTTGTGTGCGACATTTTTGATCTGAAAGCCCTTCTCTTCTGCTAATGTCTCTCGCTTTCGAAGATACTGACAAGCATCGCGCCTCATCGCGAACGAGTGGCACGCATCGTAGAAGTCGCCGATGCTGCGACCGATTTTATCTACCACATCGTGACAGCCCGAGGTCTCCATTTTATCTACTACTTCCAATGTCCCGTCAGGACCGAAATTCTTCTCCAGGATGGGACGCACTGCGACTCCCGGAACGGGCATAGTGTGCTGAGCTAGTCGAACAATAGCACATGTCGTCGCAGCGGTACCCACTCCATCCCGCCCACTGTCTCCTGAGTCATCAAATGGGGATGGAACCATCACTACATCGAAAAATACATGATACCGTGCCACAAAGTTTCCATGAAGACAAATGTCAATCTGAGCCCCCAGAACATTGTCGTCTATGCCATCTCCACCGGTAGACAGTGCCGAAACGCCAGCGAGGCGGTGAGCAGCAGCGATCCGTCGCTTGGTTCGCAGATCATTCAATCTCTTCGCCATGTTTTGAGCCGTCAGCTCTTGCAACAGAACGGCATTATTAACCTCCGCCACTTCTCGCTTTCTCTTTCGACTATTAGCCACTAAACCAATGCCTTCAAGATCATCATATTTGTGCAGATATTCTCGATTGGCCCATTTGCTGGTATCATTGGTTGCTTTGGAAATTAACTCGTTGTCGCCCTGTTTGATAGAATGCACGGTGTAATCGGCTCGATTGTCAACGTACTGCAGTTCGTCAGCCACGGTGCTGGTGACGGCATGGGATGACGCAACATCTTGCAGATCATCATCAGCGCAAATGCCATGGCGGAAACGCTTAATGTCTCCCACTAAGAGTGCCTTGCGCTTGCGGATCATTTCCAATTCGTTTCGTAATGAGTCTCCAGCAACGGGAACATGGAGCAATTTGCGCAAAGCAGCTCGATGGAGAGATGCGAGGCCGGATTTACATCTCGATTTCGGATCTGTTGAAATGAGCGACGACATTAGGGTCCATTCATTGGAATCGTCGTTGATGGCTTGTCCGTCGTCGATAATATCATTACATACTGATTAGATTTTATCCATACCTAGTATGCATAGCGCGAACGTTGCCCCTCCACAGTGTGCAGTGTCCAATTGCGGAGTTCCTGGAATACATACTAGCTCGTAATACATACTAGCTACTCTAGTACTAATAGTACTTACTCCTACTCTAGTAGTAGGAATTCCAACAATCCTTTCCAGCTCTCGAGTTTGAGATCTCCTATCATGAATAATGAGTATGATCTCATTGTTAGTAAGAGATACTGAAATGAGGTTATGAGCTCATGCTTTTTTTTCGACGGAACAGCACTACGCTGCTCATGGCTGGCTCCCCTGCCTTAGCCACTTTCTCTTGAGGTGAGGCCAACAACGTTGGAAAGAGGACGCTACCATTGGTACCGACCCCCTTGCTTCGCCCAGAACGTCAACGTGCGTGCTGAAGGAGCGGTCGGTGTGGGTGTCTTTGGCTGTGAATATGGAGCGGAGATCAGCGATGAGAGGGGACGGTCTAGTCGACCATTGATACGCCCGTCGGACACCCTGAAGTTTATTGCTGCCACCAATTGCCGCGGGTTGGTCAATGGTCGACATGGCAGTGTCTTGAAAGAGTGACTTCTTTGCGTATGGATGACGGATAAGCGGTGGAGCAGTGAGCCTTGGGGACCGGAGCACTTGTGTTCGATCTGACTTATCGACGAATTTTTCAGGGGCATGACCAGCCCTCCCCTTGACCCGCGCACTCTGATACTGTCTTCAAGACGGACATATCTCAAAGTATACGTCTTTATTTCACTAATGCCTCACCATGCATAATTGACCTCCCCTACCAATTTCATTCGAATGACAGTTCAGTTTACTGATAACATAAATAAAATGGCCGACGAAGAAGCTCGTGGAATCTGTGTGCGCGATGTTGCCGCCCGTGATTTCATCGCGGCGTACGCTGAGCACTTGAAGAACTCAGACAAGTTCGAGCTCCCCATCTGGGCCGACCTTGTGAAGACTTCTTGCGCCAACGAGCTCGCCCCCTACGGCGATGACTGGTACTACATCCGTGCCGCCTCGATCGCCCGCAAGGTATACCTTCGCCCTGGTCTTGGTGTTGGTCAGCTGCGTAAGTGGTACGGTGGAAACTACCGCAACGGAGTCCGCACTGAGCACTTCCGCAAGGCCAACTCCGGCATCATCCGCTCTGCCCTCATCCAGCTCGAGAACATGAAGGTTGTTGAGAAGTGCGAGAACGGGGGCCGTCGCATGACTCGCGTCGGACAGCAGGATCTTGACCGCATCGCCGGATCCGTTTTCCATGATGACGAGTAAACGTAGATTTTAAGCATAATATAATAGCAAAAAATAAAAACAAAACACTAAGTCAAGCGGTGGACATGTAGTGGAGTGCCTTTACCATTTATACTAAGTTTCAGCCAGAGCCTGATCTTGCTCCGAGCAAATTGATGACAGGTGTAAGCGTTCATATGACGTTCAATTAAAGCGAATCTGCTTTCTAGTTCTGATACATGCTACCTACCTTCCTCGGGGATGTGGGATGCGAGGACGAAAGATGCATTGACAATTTGCCATCCTAGCACTCAAACTTGCTCTTATTATCTAGTATTGAGCAAGGTAGCTTACCAAACTCATAACCATCAAGGTTGATGTTGACCTCGGCGTCGGGATTCTTGTTTATCTTGTTGATCACATTGTCGACCAAAGGATTTCCTTCCCCTAGTCCCTGGACCTTGTACATCACAATCGTCTCTGCGTAGGCCTGATAAGCTTGATCGATCTCTCCCATCTTTTCGAGGGCAAGGCCGACATTGAAGAGGGTGGCAGCGAAGGTTGCGTTGCGACCGCCAGAGGAGTCCATATTGGCAAGAGCCTCGGTGAAGAATTCCATGGCGTTCTGGAACTTGCCGAGCTTGCACTGAATGATCCCAATGGCATTCAAAACCCGGGCAGTTCGTATCTTATTGGTGTAGTGGGCTTCCTTGCGGAGAGACATTTCGCGGCTGAATGCCTTTAGAGCTTGTGAATTCTCTCCAAGATTTTCGAAAGTGAGACCGATCTGATGGAGAGAATCTGAAACAGCTGAGTCAAACTCATTCTCTCTCTTGTTCTCTGTTGAGTTCTTCTTGCAGTAGTCAGAGTAGATTCCCATGGCACGCTTCACGCATTTCATAGACTTGTCGGACTGGCCAACTTCTTGAAGTGCCGTGCCGATAGTAACGAAGGTCGCTGCTGTCGTTGGGTGGTCCTCTCCGAGAGCCTGACGACGAATATTAAGCACTCTCGTGTAAGCCTTGATTGCCTTATCCTTCCTGCCCATTGAAGCATAGATCTTTCCCACACCCTCGAGGGCCTCCGCTGTCATTGCTCCCGCTATACCTTCACGTTTGACAAGGGCCGCGTAGGCCTGCTTCATGAGCTTTAGTGCCCTGCTTGTATTTCCCATAGCTTCAAAGGACCAACTCCACTTGATAAGGGCCTGGGCAACGGCACTAGACTCTTGGCCGTCGATGGCAGCTCTGAGCTTTACAATCTCGGAGAAAATAAGATTGGCCTTCTCGTTTTCTCCCATTTCTGTATACAGCTCGGCGATGCATTCGACAGCATCGGCAACTACTGGATGATCATCGCCATGCACCTCTCTGTAGCCCTTGAGTGCTTTCTTGACTTCCTTTGCGGCTTCCTTCACATGACCCTTGCCCCTTTGGATTTCGGCGATTCTCATCCGTATCTCTCCAACCGACATGTGATCATCGCCTAGCAATGCTGATCTCATATACATCACCTGACAAAAGGTCTCCATAGCTTCGTCCACACGACCCACTTTCAATTTCATATTTGCAATCTTTACCTTCGAATCGATTGAGCGAAAGTCGTGGTCACCGAGCTTTGCGCTATAAATGCTGGACGCCTCTTCGTGGAGGCTGAGGGCACGGTCGAAGTTCGAAAGGCTAGCGTAGAAATCGCCCGTTGTGACGAGAGTGTGGGCCACGTTAATGTCTTGAACACCGAATGATATGATGGCAGACTGTAGTTCGAGGATATGCTTGCGCTCTTTATCGCTCACCGCTCTACCTTTGAGCTTGAGCTTTATCTCGCACACTTGAATAGATTCGCGTTCGCGGTCCCGTCGCATGACCGAACAAATCGACCCTTCCTCTGAGATCATCGGGGAATCATCGTGGCAGCTAGTGTCTCCGCCATAGGTGCTAGGTGAACGAAGATCACTACTTTCGGCCAGGTTGGATGCGCTATCTATGTCAAAAAGAGTAGGAGTATTCAAGTTTCGTTCTCTTCTGTTCTCGATTTCAGCTGTGACGCAGGTCGCAGGAAGTGGGGTCGGACGAGTTCGTGGTGCTTCGCAGTCAAATTCTGCGCTGGTAAAGGGCGTTTCGTGGTCGTCTTCTTCGATCACACTCTCATCATCCTTGCCGCCGAGAACATTGCTAATTACTTGCTCGTCTTTTTCATCGTAGTCAAGACCTCCCAGCATAGCAGAGGCGGTTGTGCCATAAGACTGCATTGAAAGACCTGAAATAGACTCGAAGCTTCCAGCTGAAAATAATGTATCCGGCAATCCCTCCGTGCGCGACCCTTCACTCTGTCCTTGCTTTGGGCTGATCTGAGCGATGCGTTTGCTGCAATCTTCCGGAGAGATTCCAAAGGAGGAACCATCATCGTCAATGTTCTCTTCAATAAGATTTTTTGTCTCGTCACGACCCTCACGGTTTGTTTCCGCGGCAGCGCTGTCGCTGTTGCGATCCTCCTCGGCGTCGTCTCGGGTAAGCAGCGTGGGCGTCTCGAACACATCGTCAACCGCAGTGGTATCCGGGAGTAGGCAGAAAAACCACGAGGAAGACACTGTCCTAGCCTTTCTTACATCAGCGACGACAGACGACCGTTGCGTCGAATCCGTTTGCGCCATGTCTTCCTCGTCTCCTTTATAGAAGGCAAAGCTCTTGTTGACGTCGTCAGTATGGGAACAAACAAAGGTCGCCACAATAAATGGGGTCTTGCCTGGACGAATGCAATGCGATACCGCACCGCTCGTCAAATCGATTTAGGGGCAACCAGCTTCGATGTCGCAAGCATGTAAAGCCGCGGTCCTTCTTGCCGCAAAATAACCTTGCGATCTCTGGGAGGATAGAGACATCAGTCTAGCGTCGACAGTATGCATACTGTAGCGGTAATCTCGTAATCGCCCTATTAATAATATTATTAATGACCTCGTAAAATATATTTACTTGCAACATAGGCTTAAGCGGTAGTTGAGGTTTTCCTTAATATATGCAACAGCATTAACCTGAATCAAATATTTACATATTTGCTCATTGATTTTTATGAAACCATAAGAAACTTGATGAACCTTTGAGGACTCGCCACTTTGGCATAGTAAGTATTTTCCACCCTTTTCATGTTACTATACTAGCTAGTATATGAGTATATGCACATATATAAATAATATACTAGCTACGAGTCGTAGTATATTATATTATGTATATACAGTATCATTAAAAGCTCGTATGCATACTCTAGTAGTAGTACTCTAGCTAGTAATGCTACTAGCTACTCTAGAGTAGTAGTATCCGTACACCAAGAAGTACTACAGTACTACTAGTATGCATAGTACGAGGTCAGATGATCAAACTGGAACATTTTTTTTGTCCAACAAAATACGAGCTCGTACGTACTAGCCGAGTTTATTAGAATTTGTGTTACCAATATTATACGTAAAACGGTTGGTCGGTTAATTAATACTCCGGAGTATTTTAATTTCATCTTTCTTCAGTCTTAATATTTTGTTAGACAAAAATGTTCCAGTTTGATCAAATCGGACCTCGTACGATATATAGATACAAGCAAGGAATTCTATGAGTACTACTAGAGTAATATTAAGTTAAGGATAGATGATGATAGATCTCTATGCATACTACGAGCGTACGCATAGTAGTACCTGGCTGGGAGCTTTCAATGTACCTAAAGAAAGCTCTGCTGTACATTATACGGAAGTGCCAATATTCAATTCCGTTCCATATAGCCTGAAGGACCAAAACTTGGTAATCTTCCCCCGACTCCTAACCTGCCGTGTATGCTGGCGTGGACATGCCGTTATTCGATGGAGACGATGACTTTGGCGGCTCTGATGCAGAGGGAGCGATCTCTTCCTCCCCGGGGGCGGTCCCTGCCAGGATATAGTCAGTCGTGGCCGGGATTGGCCTCGCTGGGTCGAAGGGGGAATCGGGGTTCTTAATTAGCGTGACGTTGAAGCACTTGGCGATGCCGTCCTCACCTTTAATCAAGGAGATGCTCAGTCCGAGGTCGTCCCGGTGTTTCATAGCGCCTCTGAGGGAGCACGGCGGTGGGTTACCGCCATGTTCCGGCGATCCAGACGGAGGCGAGATCATCGTACTGATCAGATCGAAAGCATGCTGTAGATCTTGCCGACTGCAAAGGTTGAAGATGGTCATGGCGCACACTTCTTGCTTGGAGTACTGTGACAGCTGGCAGAAAAGCGAATTGCAGTCAATGAAAGCGCCACCCATTGAGGCGATCGCCATGCCGACAGAGCACGAGTTGAAGACGAACCTGTAGTCGTTCTCGTCTATCTTTGTGATTAGCTGTGTCTCTGCCCGCTGCTCCTGCGGGGCGTTCTGCTGGGGCTGCCCCGCAAGTGCGGCGCCCACCGCCGCGCCCTGCTGCTGCTGGTACGCCTGCATAGCGGAGCGGGGGGGGACCCCGCCGAAGTTTCCTAGGGACCAAACCCCGTTTTGGGTGGCGACGTGCCGGACGGCGGTGGCGGCCTGGGGTCCTAGTCCCCCCCCACCGATGATCTGCATCTGCTGAATCAGCTGGGCCCGGTCAATCTCGGACTTGTACTGATGCTGCTGCAACATGCGGATGTAGTTGGCTGCCTCGCTCAGGACAGCCCCCTTGGTCCCCTTGGGCACGATGACCCCACCGCTCGAAAGCAGGTTCCGAAGCTCATTGATCTGCTTGGATATGCGGAAGCTCCTCTCCTTCTCGCGCTGGTTCCGCTCCTCCCTCCGTTCTTGGCCGGACATTTTCGTCTTCTTCGCCGTGGTCTCTCCAGATGGCACCTTGTCGGGAGTCTTGCCCGAGGCCTTGCTCGAGGATGAACCTATGGATCCAGATGAGCCGCATGCCGATGCACCAGCTGCCGGGCCGGACGGGGTGGGGAGGGGTGCCGCGGCCGGAGGTGGCATAGCCGCGGCGGCGGCCAAGGCGGACGCGTCTCCTTCCCCCTCGTCGTCGGTCTTGTAGCCCCCGGAGTCGCTGTCGCCCCTCTGCTTGCGCTTGTGGCCGCGCTCCGAGGACTTCTTCTTGGACGAGGCCGATCCTGATGAGGACAAGGAGGACTTGCCGCCCTTCCTCGCGCCGCCCTTCTTCTCGGGCGGGGCTGGGTGGAGGCTCTTGGCGATTGACTGAAGGTGCTTGACGGCCGCGTCGGCGGCCTCCTCATTGGTCGAGGCCCTCGTCACGTTGGAGTAGGCCTCGTCGGTGTCGGTGACCTTGTCCTTGTCCTTGTCGTTGTGTGGTTCCGGATTGTCCTCTGAGGATCCTTCCTGGCTGTCGTCCCCACTGCCGTTGCTGTTGCTGTTGGAGTCGTTCGGAGAGGAGGATCCCGTAGTGAGGTTGGAGACAACGGACTTGCCGCCGTTGCCACTCGACCCGCCCATCGCGAACCCCGCCGAGCCGTTGTAACCCCCGCTGGAGTTGCCGTGATTCGATCCGGAGTCCGAGTCGTCTGACGAGGCCGCCTTGGCCTTGGAGGTCTCCCCGCCCCCCGCCTTTCCGGTGGGCGACCCGCCCCCCCCGGCCGACGCGCGCTTCTTCTTGTCCTTCCTGGCCGTGTCGACCTCCCCGGGGACCGCCCGGAAGCTGGGTCGTGCGACTCCCCCCGTCAGGGCCGACGCGCCGCAATTCTCGCCGCCGGCGCCCTCGCCTACCCTCCCGTCCAGGGGGGCGCTGACGGCGTTGTCGGAGTCGGACCCTCCGGACGACCCGTTGTCCGCGTCGGGGGGAGATGCCGAGCCCAGCCGCATGCGGCCGCCGGAGGAGGAGCGCGATCCACCTCCTCCCCCCAGGCCCTTGAGGCTGTTCCCCTCCTCGCTGTCGAAGTTGAAGCCGAAGGAGTTGTTGCCCAGGCTGATCAGGCCGGAGTTGTCGGAGTTGTTCCCGGAACCGCCGCTGCCGGACCCCGACCCGGACCCCGACCTAGACCCCGAACCCGATCCCGAACCCGAGCCGGAACCCGAACCCGAGCCGGAACCCGAACCCGAGCCGGAACCCGAACCTGAGCCGGAGCCGGAGCCGGAGGTCACCCCTCCCGCGCGGCTCCGTCCGCGGCCTCCGGCCACTCCCGGCTTGCGCCTGAGTCCCTTGATGAGGTTGAGGGGGAGGCCGATTGAGTCGTCCGAGTTGCCTCCGCCTCCGGCACCGTCCCCGCCGCCAAGCCCCGCCAGTCCCGCCGCCTTTGCCCCCCGGCCGGTCGTCGACACTGACGACGGCCGAGAGGAGCCACCGGAGCTCACGGTGAACACGGAGGAGCTGACGGCGGAGGATCCACCGGAGCTGGGGCTCACGAGCGCCGAGGGGGACGGGGCCAGGGGGGCGGCAGGGGAAGATTCCGCCTCCGTCTCCGGGGCAGCGGCGGCCGGGGGCGGGTCTCCCCGCCCCCTGCCGTCGTTCGCCATTCCTGTCGCTGTCTGCATGTGCTGCTGTGCGGTCCTTCTTCGATGCCTTGCTGATGTGGTTGCCTTAGGTGTGTGTATAATTTATATCTATCCCTCTGTGGGAGGTAGGGACGTTGCTCTGCGCACACCGTGGTGGACTCGGGCGCTGGTGGGAAAGTGGTTTCAGGAGGGGGGGAGAGCGAGGAGGCTAGCGACCGGCACGGGAGCGAACCCAAATTAACTACAAATAAACATAAAAAATACGCACATGTAAGAACCGTGCGCAATGCATGGGCCCGGGCACGTAACACGTAAGCAGCGAATCCCCCTGCAAGCCCTGCGCGGCCGCGAACGAAAACGTTCTCGATTTGAGACACGAGAAGAGAGGACGTTGGAGGACGTGGACGCGAGAAGACGCTTAGAGGATAGGAAGATGCCTGTTATTGTACATGCACATCACGGGGAGTCTCAAAATTTTCCCGGTCAGAGACTCCTACTTTCTGATTGGTGAAAAATATGCAGTCTTTTCCCTGTCAGAATTTTTCTGCCCTCCCATTGGCCAGTAATTTTGCCCGTCGCATTGAATGAGTCATCACATAGGTCTTCAACTCGAGATGGGACCTGACGCGGAACACATGGCAGGCCCTTTCTTCATTCAACGTTCTTTAGTGCGATTCCCGGCCCTTCCCTGCCTTCAACGTCATCACCGGTTGCGCGGCGGCCAGACGGTGCTGAGGTGGCAAAGGCGATGGCGTGGCTCGCCTACTCAGGGCTCAGGGCTCAGGGCTCAGGGCTCAGGGCTCAGGGCACTCAGGGGCTCGTGAAAGGGCCCACTTCTACTAGGGTTATGGTTACGGTTGGTCTGTGAATGGGTGTCAGAGATCTCAGGGAAGAGGATTCGGGGGCAAGGATGCATCTATTTTTGTCGGCCATGTCGGGCGTCAGGCGTGTCGGCCGCGCGGCCGCATCGAATTGCATGTCATGCGTCGCGGCGTCGCGGCGGCCCGAGGTCGTTTTGACCATCCCGGCAAAAACGACAAAGGAGAGGCACCCAGAGCTTCGACCATGGCAGCCCGAAAGAGGAACAAGGGGGGAAATACCGGGACAGCGGCCGCCGCGGCGAGAGCGGCGGCTGCCTCCTCTGGCGGGGGAGCTAAGGCGGACCAGAGGGCGAGGCTCGACTCGAAGGTGAAGGCGGAGCTCCGCGGGCGGCATCTGGCCCCGCTCCCGCTCGTTCTGGCCGTGCTGGTGTGCTCAGGCGTCACGTGGGTCCTAGCTTTTCGCGACCTCATGGCCACCGGTAGGCCTATCATGGGGGCCATGGACGAGGCCATGCTGGTGAGCGCTGAATCCTGCCCTGTCCTGAATCCTGTCCTGAATCCTGCCCTGACTTTCCTTGATTTGCCTTGCTGCCTAGCGGTCTCGATTTGACGTTGCCCTCCAACTCCCTTCCCCTTTGCGTCGATTGTCGATGCCCCTCACCCACCGTTTCCCGTCCTCTCCTCTCCGCTCAACTCCTCTTCTCTCCCCCCTTCGACTCATCTCCCTCGCCCCCAAAGCACTTCACCAAGTCCACCGATTTCTACGACGATTCCAGGGGGTGGAAGTCGAAGCAGGGGGGACTGAGCTCCATCTCGCCCGTCACCACGGACGCCAATAACATGGGCGGCCTCTTCGTGCGCAAGGTGGGGGGCGCCGCCTCGCTGATAGTCGCGACGCAGAAGATCGCCCCCCTCGTTTTCCAGCCCAACGACGCGCACTGGTCCAGCGGCCACTTCAGACCCGTCCTGGTCGCCGGAGCCGTGGCCGACCTCGCCACAGTCGCCTTCTACGCCTCGTGCTCGGACGACCTGGCCGCAGCGGGGGCCGGGGGGATGTCCCTCCTCGTATGCGCCGTCCTAGCGGCAGAGGCCATCGTCCTACTGGGGTACGCCATGGCGGCGGCCGCACGCCGCGGTCCGGGGTCCGGCGGCGGCCGCATCCCCAAGGGCAAGACGGCGCGGTCCCTTCCGAACCGCATCGTCATGAAGACGGTGGGCATTGTGACCGGGCTCGTCTCCCTCATCTCCCTGCGCGACCTCCTGATCCCGGGCACCATCATCGGGGCCATCCCGCGCGACGACATATACCTTGAGTGGACCGGAGCGCTCGTCCACTCCCCCCCCCCCGGGCTCGGTGGAGGCGGAGGAGCACGGCATGGAGGCTGCCCTGCACGTCGGAGACCGCTTCGCGTCACGGCTGACGGCCCTCAACGTGCTCCTCACATGTCTCTTCAAGGTAACGAGCGCGTTCCTGGTCCGCGTGGGGAAGGACGGCAGCGGCGAGACAAAGTCTAGGCTCATCTGGCGGGTCCAGGCCCTTGGCGATGGGCTGATCACCTTCGTGTTCCGCCTCTTCGCCATGCCTGCTTCCAGCGCCAGCCTCGACCTTAGGTGGCACCTCATGCTTCTAGGCTACGAAACCTTCATCCTTTTCCTCTACGCGTATTTCTGAAGGAGCTCGACTTTTGTCTAAATAGTTTAGCTTCACTGGACCTCTGGCGCGGGCAAGGACACGATGCGACGCACTTCGTCCGATAACTCTGGCAGGGAGGTGTTCCCATTCCTAAGCAAAAATTTAGCAAGCTCTTGCATCTCACTCCGTCCGATATAGATCAAGGTCCCCTGGCTAACGATGCTGCCAGCCAAACGGTTTTCTGACATAAGCTGTTCTAGCCGCGCCACGACCTGCTCCGGCGTGACCGCAAAAGTGTCGGCAATATCATTGACCGGCCAAACTTTCCTTTGTTGGGCTTCGGCGACAAACTCCTTGACCGTCCGCTGCACGGCTGCGAAGGCAAATACCCGCACCCATTCGTTGTGCTCGGCCAATTCCCTCTCCTTCCCCTCCGCTTCTCGCCGCCTTCTCTCCTCCTCGGCGGCAGCCTCTCTCTCCTTCTCTCGCTCTCGTCGATCGACCGCTGCCTTGGCGTCGGCAAACTTTCTTGCCTCCCTGCGTTCCTCTTCGTAAAGTTGTCTCTCCTCCTTCTCGGCGGTCTTGGCGAGCCTCGCCCGTTCCTTCCGGCTTAGATGCTGCTGCTGCCGTTGCTCGTCTCCTTCGTGCCCTGCCCCGCCGTCTCCAGCCGCGAAGCCCATTTCCTCCTCGAGCAGCAATTGGTCGGCGACGCCGGCGGCGGCGGCGCCGGCGTCTCTCCCGGCCACTTCCTGCTGGGCCATCCGTCGGTTCTTCTTCATATGATTTCTAGCCCTAAGTCGCCTCTGCGCCCGGTTCAGCGTCCGGACATCTGCCCCGTCGAGCTGTTCTTCGTAGTTTCGGAGCTCACCATCGTCAGAGTTGTCGCCGTCTGTAGCACCAGCGCTCGGGCGGAGGATAAGCACGTACAAGGCGATTCCAAGGATCCCAAAACCAATGGATGAGATCAGCAATAGCGACAGGTTGGAGACGCCGACGAGCATGCCCTTGGGTGTCGGCGACGCGGTGAAGTCGGGATCGCGGCCCATTTTATTGACCTCCTCTGTAGCAATCACCTCTTGTACCTATGATGCGCGGTCGACGGTTGCGAACCCTGCCAGCGAGGAGAGCTCAGCCGCTATCCAAGATTTGATCGCTTGATCGCTGCAATATGTGCTAAATTTAGATACTACTAGCTAGTAGGAGTAATAGGTCGTACTGCTAGAGGATGTATACTACTCTACTACTAGTAGTAGTACGGAGGCAAAGCATCTTTATCATCATCATCATCATCTAGTACGAGTCTATAGTTTTTCATTATAAGGGTTAGGGTTGAAATACAAGAAGGTGTCATCATGCTGGCAATCTGCACATCCCAAGTATGCATACACCCCACGCATTAATCAGAGCTCTACTGCAGACAGTTAAGCCACGATTCTATTCTTTCTTATCACGGAGAGCATTCTTCTTATGGCGTACTAGATTGATTTGTATCGGAAGCTGCAAGGCATTCTTTGTCGATCCCATCGATCGGAATAATGGGGGTCGGGTCTTCTTTTTCGGGTAGCGCTTTGAAAGTTTGAGCCCAGGCGAGAAGGTACTTTATTAGCCTGTTCTCGTCGACATAGAAACCTTCGAGCCCAAGCGAATCCCTCATGGCTCTCTCCATGGCAGCAAGAGAATCTTGAGATACACCAAACTGCGCCAACTGTTCATAGTAACATCCGTCATTCTCTTCTCCGCTTAGTCCACGGGAGGCACGAAACGACAATACGATAGCTGTCAAAAGAAGTCGATGGACAGTCCGGGGCAGCAAAGGAGGGCACGGTCTGGGCATATTACTGGTATATCCTTGGTATACCTGACGTTCCGTCTCAACACTGGAGGCTCTATCGAGATATAGCAATGCATGTGCAAGTACTAATGGGTCTTCGGTACATCCCAAACAGTCGCAAAGATTTTCAAGATATTGGTGTAAATCTGGACCCCAATGCCTTACGCCTGTTCGAGGTTTGCTAGACGTTCGAGGATTTTGTGCATGAAATATGGTAAGACTGGCTTGAGATTCCCTCTGATGGGCGTCTGGATCTGCCCTTTGGATGCCGGGATTCCATGCCTGTGACGGGTGCGAGGGGTCATTTTCATAGCCATGTTGCTGCTGTCCCAACGATTGCTCAGACATTTGAGAAGGCCAATCCTCGTCATCTTCGCCAATAAGCTCCTGGTGTAGATGTTGAAATGTTTTGCTGCTGCCTTTAAACCCAGACAATCTACCAGTGGTGCCATTGCGAAGCCGTCGATTGATCTCACAAGTGTACCGAAGAGCAAGCGAAACTGTGCGCGCATCCATCCGACTTGAGGCTGCGACTTCGCCAATGTACGCCGCTAACTCCGCAATCGGGTCGCTTATTTGGCCATAATTGCCTCGGGAAGAAACCATACTATTTTGACCACTACTGTAATTGCAATGACTATCAACCTGTTGGTACCCCTGGTCTTGAGTAGTTTCCCACCGTTGTTGGTAAGATGGCTGCTGTTGCTGATACTGCTGTTGGTATTGGTGCTGTGCCTGATGATCCTCCATCATCCCCTGAGGAGGCCGGATCTCCACATTCGCTCTTCCGTTGTTGTCGCCGCTGCCTCCTCCGTCTGAGCTCAAGCCCTCGTCGAAAAAGTCGGCACCTCCCCTTGCTATTCGTTGCTCCGGCAGAAAGGCACGTGCTGCCCCTCTCTTCGCGCCCCATCCCTGAGAGGACGCAGCAGTGATTGTCACCGCTGATATGCTCAATAAGAAGGCTACATCTGCTAACAGTACCCTAGCAAGGGGCATCTGCGTTGTTCGTGGCCTCTTCATGTTGAAATATGTTCAAACACGATGATGGGTTCTCCCTTGCGTTGAAGACGCCGAATTTCGGCCCAGCCGCCGTCCTGAGAGGAAGCAAAGCAAGAGAATTGAAATGGCAAGATATCAAAATAATGTGGGTATCGCCTTCTTGAAACGTGACTGTTGCCGGGCTGTTGGCTGTTTAGCTGTTAGCGCAGGCATCGGCATCGGCTGACACAAACATTGGGAGCGGTTTCGAGCGTTGAAGCATGGCGGACAGTCGGACGGTAGGAGAAGTCAAACGCGTCCTGTCGTCCGTCGTGTACGTTGCTTCTAGTATCAAGTTGCTAAG
>Ga0099799_10043_pt1 | contig 37348 bp, 35 predicted proteins | sample Uncmet6_SortLC_1_FD_89033 | JGI IMG/M metagenome (GOLD analysis project Ga0099799, IMG submission 89033) | Marine eukaryotic communities from CALCOFI LINE 67, Pacific Ocean - CN11_C50_N6_SortLC_1 | ecosystem: Environmental > Aquatic > Marine > Oceanic | place: Pacific Ocean: Monterey Bay...
AATTGTTCAAATTATTCATAGTAATAATACTTATAACAAAAGAGAAATACTTATACAAAATGCAATATCTTCTTCAAAAAAACAGAATATGACTAAAATTAGTTCAAACTCTAATTTATTTATTCCAAAAGATATTTTAAATAAATATTATGAGGCATTGAATATTAGCTTAAAAGAATCGGAATATGATATCGTTTATTATATTGGTAAAGATACTGTGAGTTGGTCTCCATACGATACAATGCTAAATGAGTCTCGTACTTCTATTAAAAATTTAGTTGAATGTTGGACAAAAAATGGATTTTCTGTTGCAGTATATGGTAATTTTGAAGAAAATATAATAAACAAAACTCAATTAGATCCAAATACCGGAAATTATTTAAACTATCTTGATTTTAAATGTTCAACCAAATATAATATTCTTATATTATGGCAAGAAAGTGGAATCAATCCTATGTTATCATGGAATTTACATGCTAAAAAGTTAATAATTGATTTATATGATCTTTATAAAATACCAAATAATTTGAGTAATGACTTACATAAAGTAGATTCTATTGTTGTAAAAAGTAAATTTCATGCTACAGCATTGTCACAAGTCAATAAGATATGTGATTTAAAAAACAAATTAATTGGTATCCCTAGTGGAATTAGAGAAGAATTTACTCTTCCTACTGATGAAAAAAGAAACGATTATCGTTTTTTTTGGTATGCTTCTTATACTAGAGGAATTTTAGAAATATTAGCATATTTATGGCCTATAATTAAAGAACATAAACCGGAAGCAGAATTACATTTATATCCGGATATTGATGATAAATTATTACTTAATAATATAGATTATGATAAATTCAAATCAGTTTTTGATAAATTAAAAAATCAGCCTGGTATTATTGAACATGATACTCCTACTTTGGAAACTTTAGTGAATGAATGTCAGATTTCTTCGTATCATTTATATTTGTCAAAAAGTGCATATGAAGTTGATTGTGTTTCTATAAGAGAAAGTCTTAATTCCGGATGTATTCCAATAATTAGTACTTATAATGTTTTTGCTGAAAGAAATGGTATTAAACTACCGGGAGATCCTACAAATGAAGAAGATATGAAAAATATTGCCAAATATATAATTGAAATCTTAGATAAGCAAGATGAAATTAAAGCACTCAAGAGTAAAATGATGGGACATGATTTAAATTGGCAAGATATATCTAACAAATGGCAATCTGTTGTATTTATTCAATAAATTAATTCTAATAGAATATTAATGGTCTTGCCGAATCCGGATACATTATTTAAATCATATTTAACATTAGCCGTCCTTGCGCCAATTTATCCGATTATATGTTTGGCAAATGATTCAATTGAAGAACAAGGATATTACTATTTTATTCCACAGATTTTATTACCAACTACTGAAAGACCACATTCAAATACAACACAATGGCCAGGTTTTGAAAATAGAGTAGAACACAATTGTAATTGTAATATTAATGCAATACTATTTGAACCCAATTGTATATGTTTACCTAGTAATATTGATAATTGTCAAACTATTAAAATAATTTTAGATAAACCTATCAAAGGGTCACCAAATACAAAAGAATCATTAATATTAAAATTTATTTCAAAAACAGAAAAAATTAAAATAGAACCAACAGAAGTTATATGGCAAGCATGCGATACTTTACCTGAAACTAAAAATATTGTAATCCGCGTTATAGAATCTTTAGGAGACTCTCCTGAAATGCATGATATTATTTCTGTATTAATTATTACAGAAGATGAATATTATTGTGATGCAAATACTAATATTAATGTGTCATTACTAGAAGAGGAACCAGAACCAGAACCAGAACCGGAACCGGAACCGGAACCGGAACCGGAACCAGAACCAGAACCAGAACCAGAACCAGAACCGGAACCGGAGCCCGAACTGGAACCAGAACAGGAGTCAGAACACAATAGTTGTAATATTTGTCCGGATTTACCGGTAATAGAACTAGAACCAGAACCAGAACCAGAATCTGTTTGTTCACAATATGCAGAACCAGAACCAGAACCCGAATCTGGTTGTTCACAATATGCAGAACCAGAACCGGAATTTGCTTGCCCTAATTTACCACCGGAGCCGGAGCCGGAACCGGAACCGGAATTTGCTTGCCCTAATTTACCACCGGAGCCGGAGCCGGAGCCGGAACCGGAACCGGAACCAGAACCAGAATCTGTTTGTGCACAACATACAGAACCTGAACCAGAACCGGAATATGATTGCAATTGTGGATGCGATGAAGATACGAAATCAGAACCAGAACCAGAACCAGAACCAGAACCAGAACCAGAACCAGAACCAGAACCGGAATCAGAACCCGATCAGGAACAAGAGTGTGGTTGTGGTAATGAACAAGAACCAGAACCAGAACCTGAACCAGAACCCGAACCCGAACCCGAACCCGAACCAGAACCAGAACCAGAACCAGAACCAGAACCTGAACCAGAACTCGAGCCAGAACCTGAACCTAAATCGGAACAAGAGTGTGGTTGCGGTAATGAACCAGAACCAGAACCAGAATCGGAACCGGAATCGGAACCAGAATCGGAATCGGAACCGGAACCGGAACCGGAGCCAGAACCGGAACCTGAATCGGAAACTGAATTGGAACCAGAATCTTATTCTCCAAGTATAGAAATATTGGGTTTAAATCCTCTTATAGTATCGCAATCTATAGAACCTTTTATAGATCCAGGAGTTATCGCAAAAACATGGAATGGTTTGTTAATTTCAGTAGATAAAATTTATGTAACTGGAGAAATTGTAAAATTTAGCATTGATGAAACAGGACTGGCTAGTCCAAATATATATACTTTTGATATAACAAATCCGGGTGACTTTTTAGTGAAATATTCCTTAATTGATGAGGATATATTAGTTACAAATACAAGATTAGTAAGAGTAATAGATGAACCTGAACCGGAACCTGAACCGGAACCTGAACCTGAACCGGAACCTGAACCGGAACCTGAACCGGAACCTGAATCGGAACCTGAACCGGAACCTGAACCGGAACCTGAACCGGAACCTGAACCGGAACCTGAACCGGAACCTGAACCGGAACCTGAACCTGAACCTGAACCGGAACCGGAACCTGAACCTGAACCTGAACCGGAATCGGAACCGGAGATAGGAGAGTAACTATGACTTATGTATCTTACGTATCTTACGTATCTTATGAATGTATAACTTATGTATACTCTTATGTATACTCTTATGTATACTTATGTATACTTTTATGTATACTTGTGTATATTATATATTAGATATCAAGCCAGTCATACAGACAGCTGCACAAAAGTGATTTAAATACTGTACAAGGAGAATATATACGCCTTGTGCAGAGAAGTCAATATGTCTAATAAGCACGTGCCTGTGATCAACGAGGAGCAGCAGAAAACAAATGCGTTATCTAGCGGCCTCTCGAACATGAACTTTGAGGAGGCTGCAAGTCACCTGGAGCAAAAGGAATCTGATGAAAACGACACTGTTTTGGAGCCTATTTTTAATCGCGAAAAGCTTACGATATATTGTCACGAGTTAATGAGTAAAGCATGCAATAATCTGATTAAAGATGGATATGTTTTATGTGTAGTAAAATTTGTTCGTAAAACTGGTAAAAAATCTATTCTAGTACTTTCTACAACTGACCATGAAAGTAAATCTAAACTTGGAACTCTTTTACGTCGTGTAGCACCTCAAATGACCGCTATTTTTATCATTTCTGAATGTTGGACTCTCAAACCAGAAGATGTTGAATCTTACAATCAGTATGAATCTCTTAGTCAACATGACAGACGTGTTGAAGCTATAACAATCAACGGATGCTCCATGGCTGGTCAATTAATGATGACTAAAACATTTGGTCGTGATAAAAATCAACGTCCTATCATAGATGATGATTCAAAAGTACCTCAAGAAGTCTGGAAAAGCTTTGAATGTGCATCAGAACTAAAAGGAATTTTTGATAACCCGTTTGTACCAGCAAAAGATACTGTGAATATGATACCCGACATTGTAATCGACGCTGTAGTATAAATGTTATGACAAAAAAGGATTACAATTGCTCTAAAGAAACGTTTAGATTATTATCTGTTATATTCAAAATAATTTAATTTTGGAATAAAAATATATTATACTTTAATGATTGAACTTTTATTAATATTCATAATTGTTTTAATATGTGTCGCAATTTACGGATATACTTATTATATATTTTATGTTCGAAAAGAACCTAAAAACCATATTGTGTCTTGTCCAAGTTTGCCGGACATTCCACAATGTCCGGCATGTCCTGAAATTCCATCTTGTCCGGAATTTCCAAAAATTCCTAAATGTAATAATAAAAAGAAGAATCCTAATGAATTAGTGTTAGGATTTAAATTAAATAGTGATAGTATTACTATCAAAAATTTGATAAAAAAAATAAATAGATTAAATAGAATTGCAACTCAGTCATATTGTTTGAATCAAGAATCTATAAAAGGATTTTTTGATACTTTATTAAACAAAGATAATTCATTATATGATTTACCTTGTCATGTATTTTTATCTAAATTAAAAGAAGAAATTCAAAAAGAATTTGATTCTGATTCAGTAATAAGTGATGTTTTAGAATTCAATATAACTTCTCAAATTATTGATATCGCTGAAATGCTTGTACCCACCGAAATATGCGATGATAATACTCCAAATAAAACTAAAATAAGAGTATTAATATATGATATTATAGATGCATTTTGTGAACAAGATGATATAGATTTGAATTCTTAATTATATTTGTATTTTTAATATTTTCTATGTATTGATAGCGTACACATAAAATAAAAAAGCAAGTGAAATGATAATTTAAGTTATTCAATTTAACTCAACTAAATCATAATTTTGGAAATATATTTTAGATGAAATTGTTTGAAATATTATATTACCATACAATTTAATATACTTTCTTTTCAGAAGTGGTAATAGATATTTTGGAAAAGCAGTTTTGGTATTAGTATTACAAAAATAATTAACAACAAAACACATTCTTTGTTTTTCCAAGATATTATTTAATAAATGTAAATGCTTTTTTAATTCTGTATTTTTATTATTAATAATATCTAAATATGAATCATGATTATATGACAAATCATATTCAAAAAGTTTTATTAAATTTTCTGAAATTTTATTAGAAATAATACCATAATTTTTACCATGTTCAATATTTGCATTTATTTTTGATATTACGACATAGATTGAAGTACATAAATCATTGTAATTATTGAGAATGATATCTCTATTTTGACTTTCCACAACTTCAGTAGTCATTATCATTAATATTATTAGTAATACAGTAATATTAAAATGATTTATAAATCATTTTTTTAAACCTGATATAATTTTAATAATGAATATAGTTTTGTTTGACAAACCAATGACAAAAAAAGAGTTGATGTACGAAACTTTATGTTCTTGTAGTCATGTATTGGAATTAGATGTAGTAAGAGAAGATTTAATAAATCATCAAAAATTAGAAAATGAAGTATACCCATTTCAATATTCTATCAAAGAGAATAATACTGATATATCAAAGAAAGAGAGGAAACATTTATTATCTATTGATCATTTATTATTTTTACAATATCCGGAATATAATTCTAAATCAAATAATATTGAATCAATAATTGAAAGAAACAGTACAAGTGTTGAATACAGAAAATCACTTTCTAAATATATAGATGAAATAACTATACCACCATTGTTTAAAAATAATTTTTTAAATGATTTACAATATGAATTAAATATTGGCGTAAATTTATCTATTATTAAAGATAATTTATCGATAATTCAAAAATCGCATTTAACAAGTTCAAAACACTGGGCAATTAATGTCTATGTATACAATGATATAATTGAAAAATTATTGAAATTTCCTTTTAATTCAAAAGAACTTACAACTATGCAAAATATTTTGAATAATATTAAAACACTCTTAAAAATTGTACAATCTGATATTGCAAGTATGGAACATTCTTTACAAAAAAAAAGTATATATCAAATTCAAAAAGAGAATCATCAATATGTTGAATTACTACAAAATATAAATTATATTGAAATAAAATTGAAACCATTAGAGAGTTCGGAATGGATTTACGATACTTGTTCCGGTTTTAGAATTTCACAAATTGGGGATGAGTTTCGTATTTATTCAGAATTTCCAGATGAATTATTAGCACTCTATTCAAAAATACTTTCTTTAAAAAAAACTAATTTTGTAGTTTTGAAAATGGATGAAATTAATGAAACACAACATAAAAACACAATAACACATAAAATCGAAGCAAATTCTAATGCATGGGCATATGTATATTATAAAATGTTTGGTGAAAATATTGAATATTCGCAAAAAAATGATTATGCAGTTACAAACATACTAAATACAGCTAAGAAATTAAATCTACCAATTGAATATTTAATATAATCAAAAATGGCTCACTATGAATATTATAGTAACATATGCACACTTGTTGAAACCAATCGTAATTCTCACATAAGTCTTATCAAACGTGTTTGTGCTGAACTAGGCCAACCGGAAAGAGCCGAAGAGATGGAACGCAAGTACATTGGTGATTCGATTCGTATCAAGAAATTTAAAGATCCTTCTGCCCCAAAGCGTGCTCGCAGTAACTACATGTTGTTTAGCGATAAGATTCGTGATACTATTCGCAAGTCTCTACCGAATCCGACATTTACAGATGTTGTCAGACAGACGGCTAAGAATTGGAAAGAACTAGACGATAAAGAAAGAGTAATTTACAATAAAATGGCTGAAGAGGACAAGGCTCGTTATGCTAAAGAGTTAGAAGAATATAACAGTCAAATCTATTCTACCAATATTGGTAGTTCTAACTAAATCTATTTAGTTTTGAACTTATGTTTATATTTCTCATTCACCTCCTTTAATATAGATAGAAATATTTATATTTTCTCCCCTTTGTATATTTATTAAAAACAAACACTAAAAATCATTAAAATCTTTAAAATATTTATTTAAAAAAGTAAATGTTGAAATCCTAAGTAGATTTTTTTATTTTTTGTTCATATTTTTGTCTTTGATTTTATTCTTCATAAAATATCTTATAAATATTATGTTGAATTCAAAAAACATATATAAGGAGAACTATACTATTATATAGTATACAAAAATGGCTCACTATGAATATTACAGTAATATGCGCACAATTGTTGAATCCAACCGCAGTTCTCACGTAAGTCTTATCAAACGTGTTTGTGCTGAACTAGGCCAACCGGAAAGAGCCGAAGAGATGGAACGCAAGTACATCGATGATTCGATTCGTATCAAGAAATTTAAAGATCCTTCTGCCCCAAAACGTGCTCGTAGTGGCTACATGTTGTATTGCGAGAAAACTCGCGATACGGTTCGCAAGTCTCTACCGAAGACAGCTCAATTTGCAGATATTATTAAGAAGATGGCAAAGAATTGGAAAGCACTTGACAACAAAGAAAAAGTATCTTACAACAAATTGGCTGAAGAAGACAAGACTCGCTATGCTAAAGAATTGGAAGAATACAACAGTGAAATCTATTCAACAAATGTTGGTAGTTCTAACTAAATATATTAATACCCCCTCCCCATTAATATAGGTAAAATATCTATATTCCCCCTCCCCCATTCCCTATCCATTAATATAGATAGAAATATCTATACTCCCATCGTATTTTTCATAAAATAAAAAAAACTTTAAATTATATTTGTGGGAAACTTTTCCACTTTCGTTAAAAAACTTTAAATTATATTTGTGGGATATCCTTTCCACTTTTCGTTTTAAAAACTTTAAATATATTCCAAGTACTTATTCTCTATTCATATTCATATTCATATTCATATTAAAATTAGCTGTTACAGGATAATGATCGTTTCCTGATATAGGTGGAGCTTGATAGGAAAGACACTCTAAATCATCACCTTTAAATAAAATTCTATCTGGAAAACCCGGTAATCTTAAATTTTTTTTAGGTAACTCTTGGTTTTTATATAAATTATTATATTCACTGTTATTTCCTGTTTTAAATTTTTTAAATAGTTTGTTATAAAATATTTTTTTACTTACATTTTTAAACAAACTTGTCTTATTTTTATAAAATTCATAGCAGCCTGTTTTAGGATTTCTTTTATATGTGGGTAAAAATACCATAGATTTGTTATCAGTTGCGTCTTCACTCACAATTATATCTATTGGAACCATATTTATTGGATCCTCACTATAATCATAAACTCTTTCTTTAAAATCTTGCCAAAAAGGAAGTTTTAGTACTTCTTTCATCGAATCGGTCTTATATAAAATTTGTTTAATAATTGGTCCAGTATATTCATCAATTTGGTCAGGTTGATCATTTACCCGGCAACAACATGTGTCGTTTCTACAAATTTTTTTATTACAATTGCTACAATTAGGGCAGTCTGCCAGAGAAATATTATTATATATTTTCATTTTTTCTTCAATATCCATTTGGTGTAATTGTCTAATTACTTCATAAAACTGATTACATTTTTCTATATTATTATTTTCATCCTCTTCTGGTTTGTGATTAAAACTATATAATTTGCCAGGGTTACATTTTACATTTTTTTTATAACCAATATCTAATGTACTTCTTGCATTTAAATCTCCCATAAAGATAACATTTCCGTTTTTCATGTCTTCATTTAATTTATTTTTAATATTATTTAGAGCACGTATGGTATTATTTTGTCCATCCTCAATAAATGGTAAATGAACATTTATTATGGTAATAGAATTAAAAACTGGACTCGTATCACTTGTATCCCTTTTTATATCTAATTTAATTACAGTGCCTCCTTTAGTAGAAGTAAGATGCTTAGTAGAAGAATGTTCTCCCATACTTGTCAATGGTATTTGAATCTCAGTGGTTGTAATATGATAAGGTGTTGTTGTTTTTTTAAAAATTAATAAAGTAATTTTAAATCCTTTTATGGAAGCAGTCAAAGATGTTACATTTAAATTTCCAACTAATTCCCATTGAGTATCTATATCTAAATTATTAATTATTTTGTTTAAAGTCTTTTCAACCTTATTATGATGTATAACTTCTTGAAAACCAAAAATTAACAAATCATTAAATGAAAAATAGTTTCCAGTTTCATTGTTATTTAATAATTTTTCTATTTTTTCTTTTACTAATAAGTCTTCTGTTTTATCTCCATTGTCTTTTTTTATATTTTGTTTTTCATCTAATCCATGCCCTAAATTCCAACTCCCACACCAAATTTTTAATGGTTCTAAAACCTGTTTATTATTAGAAGAAGATGGTTCTCCCCCTCTATTAACATATTTCACTAATTTATTTCTAGACTTAGTTCTTTTAAAACTATTTTTTTTACTAATGTTTTTTTTAAAATTATATTTTTGTTTAGATTTACGCGTGACCTTACGTGATTTGTTTTTGATTGGCATTAATAATCACTATATAATAAAGGGAGAAATTAATAATTGATAAATATTATAATTAATAATTAATATTTAGAAGAAAAAGTAAGAGGTAGGTAAATTATAAAAAAAATGATTAAATAAAAAGAATTAATAAAGAATTAATATATATAAAATATATATAATTAAATATATTTAATTAAAATGATTACAAACACCGATAAATGTTACAAATGTAAAAAAAAAACAAAAGTTATGATAAATTGTTCTTGTGGTAAACTTTTTTGTATAAAACATTATACACCAACAAAACATAATTGCGTAAAAGCACTAGAAAATGACAAAAAAATCGACGTAAAGGAATTACAACCAACCGGTGCTTTTAAAAAAATTGATAAAATATGAAAATATTTACAAAATGGGGGGTGAAAGATTGCATCACGACTTTTTTCCGAATTTTACTATAAGTCTCGCTTTTTTTGCAACTGGTTCTTCGTTGACGACAGTGGTGACAATTTTGGTTACTTCCGCAGCAGCAGCACGGTCATCAATTCTAAGTTCAGCCCCCTTTTTCGTTCTTACTTCTATCAAATTTTCATACCACTTTTTCATCTTGGGTGATTTTTCTAAACCCTTCGCAAATAGTTCTTTGTGTTGAGCACCCACAGAACGCGAACAATTCTTCCAAAAGTTTCCTCCGTCAAAGCCATATTTATCAAAAAATAATTCCCCGTCTTTTTGTCCATCCTTTTGGGGGGGTGGTTTTCCTTGTTCCTCAAACCATTTAACTATTATATCCATTCTCTTGTCTGCAGAATGTGTCGGCAAGGAATCGGAAACTTCCGTCTGGCACTCAAGGCTCGTAAGAGAAGAAACGTCCCCGACATTCGATTTTTGGCCATCAGATTCCTTGTAGGGCCGAGGGAGTGGCGACTTAGCTAGGATCGCGTCGTCGATTTGGTATTTCTCCCCAATGCGGACGGTATTCGCATAAAAAGTATCGATTGCATCTTTCTTTTTATGCATTTTTTTAAACCATGTCGCTTCCTCATCAGTATGCGCTGCTTTATCCGGATATTTTATTTTCATATGATCTTCCAGATTATCTATCCAATTACACCATTCTTTTGTCGGTAGTTTATAACCTTCCCAATTTGGAACATAATTATATTCATGTATATCCGGTAATACAATCTTTTCATGATGTTTAAATAACAAATCATCATAATAATTAATCTTGGTATCAAACTTATTTTTTAATTCTTTCAATTTTTTTTTCTTCTTTTTTATTTCCTCACTTTTTCTATCATATTCATCACTAGTGACATCTGTTATATTTTGCTCTGCGGCTATTTGTTTGATATTAGTCTCCAATTTGTTATATTCATCTCCAAAGCCAGCGTCTATCACTTTCTGTCTTTCTTTATACACCGTTTGCCAATCCACAATTGCTCGAGCATGATTGTCTTTTTTCTTTTGAGGGACTTCCTTTGATTTTATAACGGAATCTGTCATAGATTTGTCTTGTTTTTGTTCTACTACATGTTTCGCGTCTCGTGATGATATAGGAACAACAGCATATAACATTTTTCTTCCATATACTTCACTAGCCATTTCTTGTAACGCCGCTGATAAAGATAACAAGGCTGGTGGCGTTTTTACAGATGGTTTAGAGCCAATACAGTCATTTATATAACATTCACGCATTTTGCCGCTAGTAATCAAATTATTAACAACTTGAGTAATCGCTTGTGTAACATGTTGTCTATGTTTCGTTTTACACGTATTTCCGTCTTGTTCTTTTAGAATATCTTCTATATCATGAGCCAACTCGGTAACACTGCGTACTTTATCCGGCATGTTTGCCAGTGCGAGTGATATCTCACTGTCCAGTTTAGTACTCAGATATAACCCCAACGACGTATGCAACTATACGTATGCCGCTGCTACTCGAGACAGTGAAACGACACTACCTTGAATGACGCCGCGACAATGTCACTAATCGCTGCTAACAGAGGCAAAACGACTGGCGACTGACGAACTGGTGACTTGGCGACTGGTTGCGACAATTCAGTTGTCTCCCGTGTATGTAGGAACGAGGCAGTTATGGCTACCCGTGTATTAAGACTTGTCACAGTCCAGTTGTCTCGTGTAGCAAGTAACTAAGCAACCTTACACCGCTGTTTTTTGTTAAGATATGTTTTCTTAGTAGGATTGCACTAGTATGTTTTATTTAGATATGTAAGATATGTAAGATATGTAAGATATGTAAGTATGTAATTTTTTCATGATTTTTTTTGATTTCTTTGGAAAAATGATAAGATTTTTATTTTAAAATTAATAACTGTGAAATATATAAAAAACTTAAAACAAACTAAAAAAAATAGAATTTAGAAATTAATTCTAATGGTTACATGTATAGTTCCGAATTTAACTGAATTAAATGAATTAATTCCAAAAAGAATTAAAAGACAACCAATGCGTACGGATGTGATACCACGTATACATTCCTATTTACCAACATTGACTGATGAAAATATTAGAAAAGTTATACATAATTATTTATCGGATGATGCGAATCTAAACTCAAAAACAAAAGCACAATATGGTAATATTTCTAATTGGGATGTGTCTCAAGTGACAAATATGAAAGCTATGTTTAATGGTGCAGAATCATTTAATCAACCTCTCAACAATTGGGATGTATCTCAAGTGACGGATATGAGATGTATGTTTTATAAAGCAACAGATTTTAATCAACCTCTTAATACTTGGAATGTATCTAATGTTACAAATATGTTCGGAATGTTTAACGGAGCTAAAAATTTTAATCAACCTCTCAACAATTGGGATGTATCTAATGTAACAAGTATGAAATATATGTTTGATAATGCATGTAATTTTAATCAACCTCTCAATAATTGGAATGTTTCTAAGGTTACAAATATGAGTAGTATGTTTAAAAATTCATCTTCTTTCAATCAATCTCTTGATAATTGGGATGTGTCCAATGTAACAAATATGAGTAGTATGTTTTGTCGTGCAACGCAATTAAATCAACCTCTCAACAATTGGAATGTGTCCAATGTGACAAATATGGAATATGTGTTTTGGAAAGCAACATCTTTCAACCAATCTCTCAACAATTGGGATGTATCTAATGTAACAAATATGAAAAGAATGTTTTGTAGAGCAATCTCATTCAATCAACCTCTCAACAATTGGAATGTATCTAACGTAACAAATATGGAAGCAATGTTTGCAGAAGCAAGATCTTTCAATCAATCTCTCAATAATTGGAATATATCCAATGTGATAGATAGGAGTTGGATGTTTTATGGAGCAAGCCGTTTTATTCTATATAATAGAAGAATTTTCTATTAATAACAAATTCATCTATATAATAGAAGAATTTGGGGAAAATATAAAAAATGACAATAACAACAAAAATAACAAAACAAAAAACAAAAAACAAAAAACAAAAACAAAAATAAAAAAAGTAATGCCACCACATTTATATTATAAAATAAATGTGCCGGGTCCCAAGTCCGGAATATAAAAGCTGCAGAGGGAAAAAATTTAGTTTTGATTTCTTTTTACTTTTTTCTTTTTTTTAACTTTTTTTATTTTTATTTATATTTATATTTTTATTTTTATTTTTATTTTTATTTTTATTTTTATTTTTAACGGTTATTATATTTTTTGCTTCTGTATATCCATTCATATAAAATTTCTCAAGAATTTCTTGATCAATATCAAATGAAGCATCGAAATTATAATTACATGGAATTTGGATAGATAATCCGGTATACGAGCTATTACAAGAATCATATACTTTATCTAACGAAGATCTTAGCAAAATACGAATATATGATACAATATTAATATTATCGTTGTATATTTTAGATTGTTCTAAATTTAGACTCATTGACTTTGAATACTTTGAATATTCTACTGGACAATTTGCAATCAAAAATGCATCAACATACAATCTATTTTGATAAGAAATTGGTTTAAATAAAAATGGAACAGCAATACTCATCATTAAACCATCAATTATTGACAAATCTGGAGTATTTTCATAATCTAAAATAACAATAGATTCCGTATTTAAACAAAAAGTAGTAAATCTTAATTCTTTTTTCGTTTGATCATAAAATTCGCGGAATGTGACACTTTTTGAATAATTTTTATATTCCAAAAATATTTTAAAAACTTTTTTAAAACTATTCGTATCGTGTAAACCATATTGATCAAAAAAATTTAACCATTTATCACTAGATAAACTACAAATTTTAGATAATGGAATTTTTTTAATTATATCTTTTAAAGAAGACGGAGTAAAATTTAATGCTATTAGAAATGCTATTATTGCACCACCCGATGTTCCAATTAAACATTTTAAATTATTTAAATTAATATTTTCTAAATCTATTAAACATTGTAAAGATCCTAAAAATGAATATGTTGCTAAATTACCGCCGCTCAAAATGATTTCATCCATTAACTATATATGTTCTTTTATGTTTTTTATAATAAATCGCATATTTTTAAATGTTTTTAAATTATTTTATATATAATAAAGAAGATGGAGGAGAATAATACAGAATCTGATGATGATTCTTCATGTACATATGTATCAAATTTTGAAAATATGAATTTAAACAAAAATATTTTGAGAGGAATATTTTCGTATGGTTACGAAAATCCAAGCCCTATACAAATCAAAGCAATTCCGTTGTTTTTAAAAGGAACAGATATTATTGCTCAAGCACAAAGCGGTACCGGTAAAACGGCTGCTTTTTCAATTTCAGTATTACAACAAATTGATGAAAATATAAAAACATTACAAGCAGTAATTATTTCTCCAACAAGAGAATTATCAGAACAAATTTATAATGTCATAAAACAATTAGCTCATTATACTAAAATTAAATTTGCATTATTAGTTGGAGGAAACTCTAGAAAAAATCAAATAAATATTTTAAAACAAGGAGTTCATATCATTATTGCTACTCCAGGAAGATTAAATGATTTTTTAAGTAATCAATATATTGATGTTGATAATATTAAATATTTAATTTTAGATGAAGCGGATGAATTAATAAATAATAATTTTGTTATGCAAATTAGAAATGTTTTAGAATATATACCTGAAACAACGCAAATTGGACTATTCAGCGCTACATTGTCAAAAGAATGTTTAGATATCACAAAAAATTTTCTTCATTCACCGAAAATTATTTCTGTTAAAAAAGAACAATTAACATTAGATGGAATTAAACAATATTTTATCGCTACATATAATGACAAATGGAAATATGATGCAATATCTGATTTATATTCTTCTATGATTATAAATCAATTGATTATATATTGTAATACTAAACAACGTGTCATATATTTGACAAATACTTTACAAATGGATGGACATTCTTGTTCATGTATACATAGTGATTTATCTACAGAAGACAGATTGTATACTCTTCAACAGTTTAGAAAAGGAAATTCACGTGTTTTAATTTCAACAGATTTATTAGCAAGAGGTATCGATGTTCAACAAGTTTCTTTAGTTGTTAATTATGACATACCAACTAAAAGAGAAAATTATATTCATAGAATTGGTAGAAGTGGAAGATATGGTAGAAAAGGTATTGCTCTTAATTTTATAACCGAAGCAGATGTAAATTTAATTAAAAATATAGAACAATATTATGAAACTGAAATTAATGAATTTCCTGAAAACGTAAATGATATTTTTAATAATTTTTAATAAATTCTTTAATATAATCATACCCGTGTACTATATTTTTCACATGTGTTTGAATATATTTAAAACAATAGTTCAAAGGTATAGTATGGGATATTTAAATGACGATGTATGGAATGAAATCAAGACATATAGATTTCATCGTCATTTATGGAACACAGTCAATACTACTAAATTTAACAAAGTTATAAAACAATTACCAAAATTAGGAAGCAGTCCATCTGTGTTTAATTATTATAAAAGACCATCATCATCATCATCCGTAATTGTATATGATATTATAAAAATATATGAGTATATTACTTGGAAAACTCATAAAATTAATCTTATAACATTTGTATATATACCAAAATTTGAAGAGGATGATACTTTCATATTAAATGAATTATTACTGATGTAAATCACATAACTCATTTTTATCTGTTGTTGTAGTATAACCGCAGATATTTGTATTTAATGCCTCCAATTATTTGAAACATCAACCCAATACAGGTAAATATCTTAGTTATTTTTTATACACTTATTTGCTGACTAATATCCAATCGAAATGTTGATTGTAAATCAATATTCAATATTTCAACACTATTTAACATTGATAAATCTTCATTTAATAAATCTAATCCTAAATTGTAATCTAATTCTACTACATCTAGATCAAATACACGACGATCAATATGTAATATCATACAATCTATATTTAAATCCAAATTTAAATATAGATCTACATTTGAATTAAATAAATCTAATTCCTTGTAACATAGCAATACACTTTCATTATTATATCTACCACACATTAACAGATTATCATTATATGTGTACAACAATTTTTGTATATCATAAGATAATAACCAGCGTCTTAATTTCATCTCACTTAAACATAATAAATTACCAGACTCATCAAATAAATTTACAACATTTAAAACACTTTCATCACCTATAATTTTATTGCTTAAAATGTAAAGACTATTATTATTACTACTTAATAACATACAAATCGGTAAAATACCATTATCCAACCGAAGAATTCTCACTACATTTATAGATAATCCATTAATACGATAAATTAATAGTTCATAACTACACAATATCAATAAATAATCACAATTAGAATGTGTCATGTATAACATATCTAGTACAATTATATTAGAAGTAATATCTTCGGATATTATTGAATCGCAACAATCCTGAGAAATTGTCAAAGAAGAAGATATAGTATATTGTAACATTGAATTAATAGGCATTATTACAATATTTGTATTATTCTTAAAATTCACAAAACATAGTTTATTATTATATTTTGATACTATTATTGCATTGTTATTATCAGTAGTTATTTGAATAAAACAATCTACAAAAATTGGATTTTCACATTTTGATATTATCTCAAATGATATCTCAAATGACGAATTGCTTAAAACATTTAGTAAAATCATATTCTTATCACATAACAATAATAAAACTTCATTATTTACATAGCACAAAGTATTCAAACAAGAATCCAAATCTAAACCCAAATCAGTTAATCCATAACTATAAACTATAATATTATTTTTTAATACTTTTATATATTTACTTGTTAAAACATATAATATATTCCTACTGGAGTCGACTATTATATCTCTTATATTATTTAGATTAGATATTACATAATTTTCTACAATTGATAAATCATCTGCTAATTTAGAAATATATATTTCGTTGTTATTCGCAACATATAATTCGTTATTTTCGTCATCATAAACAGTTTTATAAATATATTTTGACCAACTACCATTAACTATACTTGGCAACGGTAAAGTTTGATAATTTATTTCGGGTTCAGGTTCTGGTTCTGGTTCCGGTTCAGGTTCGGATTCAGGTTCTGGTTCTGGCTCAGGTTCTGGCTCAGGTTCCGGTTCAGGTTCAGGTTCTGGCTCTGATTCCGGTTCTGGTTCAGGTTCTGATTCGGGTTCTTCATCAGATACTTGATTTATATTTACTTCAGTATTAAATACATATTCTACATTATTGTCACTTAAATTTTCATTATTTTTACCACTTTTTAAGAATGTAACCGGAGATTTAAATGTATCAAATCTTTCTGGTATTTTTAACCAATTTATAACTGTCTCTATTTTATAATTATTTGTAAATTCTGAAATACTATTACTAAATATACAATATTTTACACACAATTTTATAGAATACTCATTAATATTAAGATCTAACAAACTAGTAAAACTAAAATCAATCAAATTCAAAGTTTTATGATTTAATTTACGTACTATTTCTATTTCATAACTTGTTTTATCATTTATATATATAACCGGAGTTAATACAATTTTTACAGATGTTAATGCAGAAATTTCCAACACACAATTCAAATCATTGTTAACTAATTTTAATTCTAGATTTCGAATTGTTATCAAATTTGTAGAATCAATTTGAGGTAATGCATTTGATACTTCTATAAGATTTTTTTCTTTATTACCTAAATCTAAAGTTTCATATTTTTCATTATTAACATATTTAGTTATTGGAGACTCTATTAACTTATATCCTTCTTTATATATAAATTCGGAATCATATTCAATAATATACCCTAATTCTTCCAATTTGTCAACAGTAAGTTTACGCAAATAGATTTTTTGACAAAAAAATGGAGATATTAACTCATTCATCTTCTTCATTACAAATTCATCGTTTGTAACATTATCGTCATAATAATTAATGGTCAAAATTTTAAATATTTCTCTTAAAAGTATTACCAAAAATATAGAACAATGTATATCATTAAACGCAAATCTATGATAACATTCCTTATTTTCAAAATTCAAATTAAAATCTATTTTATTTGTTTTATAATCACAATAAAATAACGTTGTACTATTTTTAAAATTAGTTTCACATACAGTAATTACTAAATCATTCATTTTTCTACCAACACCTAATATAATACTATCTATTACTTTTTGACAAAATTCAATATCACTTTTCAAAACATCAGATATTGATGAATTAAAATCTATCTTTAGAGTAAAATCATTATATGATTCTACATTATCTCTAAAATTTAAAGGACACTTTTTTCGATTTTTTATTTCATCTAAAGATTTCTTTTTAAAAAAGCTTAAGCTTTTTAGTTCATCATTAACCGAAATAGATGATTTACATATATATTCGAAATTTGTATTTTTTTCAAAATTATTATAAATTGATAAATTTTTACTAGATATTTTTAGTAATAAAATATGCTTATCGTAATTTATTTTGTAATGATCAAATATTTTTTTAAACAACATTTCAATTTCATTCGCATCTTCAAAATTTAAACCCTTAATTATTATTTCTTTTGAAATAATTAATGATATCATTGAATTATTATTATACGTCGAACAACAAATAGATAATAATTTATCCGCTACTTTTATTAATGAAACTATTTGAAACGATATAATTGAGTATCTCACATTTTTTTCAAATATATAATCTGAATTTATATTACTAATTTTTAAAATTTTGCAAAATTTTTTTACAGTATTTTCATAAATAGATTTTCTTATATTAGATTGATTATTTATGTTCTGCTCTAAATAAACTACATAATCTGCAACTAATGTAGTTACAGGAGTTACATAAATATTTTTACTTTTCGGAAATACAATCGATCGAAATTCAATATTGTTTATATCTTTATAATTTTGATCTAATTCACAAATATGAGAATCAACGCCTTTATTAGAGCAAATTATCATAGCCTCATTGTACATTTCTGTTCTATGAGTACATAATCCTTCCACATTTGTTAATTGTTTACTTATACATTTGCCACGCAAATCACGCAAAATAACTTCAGAATCTTTCATATATCCATCAATAATCCGACTAGTAATCTCATCTTCATTTGATATAGTTCCAGGTGTACAAATCTTTAAATTTTTTATTTTTACTCTATGAGTTTTTATAAAAGATTTCGGTATATTTTTACTTAATAATTCTAGATTGCCGCGATAATTAATACGAGCACCATATATTACTGCTGTATCCAGATTTAATAATTCGGTTGCTTTATTATATATCCTGAAATTCAAAGAGTGCAAATTTACAGGACTTTTAAATTTTATTTTAGAATTGGATGTATAAATACATGAATTTGGCAAAGTCTCAGTCAAAGCTGTTACAAAACTTACATCGTCATTACTCGTTACACTTATTTTAGAATAACCTGATAATTCATCGCACGATATATATAAAATATGATCAAAATTATCTATTTCATTTGTTAGAGACAATGGTATTTCGATCCGTATACTACTTATTTCTATTAAATTTTTTATTCGTTTTTGTATCGCAATACCATTCTCAGCATCAAAATTATAATTCTCAAATTTTATTATATCGCCTCGGGGATAAGAAGGATTGTATGGCTTATAATTCACACCATCTATAGATACACCATTTATATTTTTTTTATCATTTTCGTATACAGGATATTTAACATTACGTTTTGAATTTGTTTCCATTTTTACTCGAAATTTCCATAAAGTTTCATCTTCCAAATTACGATCCATCGTGTTGAATACTAAATAATTTTCAAATTTTGGAGGATTCAATTTTTCATCTTGTTCTAAATCTGAAAAAAAATGTTTAGTAATATTCATATTATTCTTTATTATTCTTTATTTTATTTATTTATATTTACACTTCATACTCAAAAAATACTTTATGAAAAAACTTATTTTTGGTAAACCTTTTTTAAAAAGGTTGATTATCAGTTCTTTTTTCTAAAAATTCTTTATAAAACTCTTCAGGTATTCTTTTTATTTTATATGTCAATCTATGATTCTCGGAAAATCCATATTTTAATATTCCATCAATATGCTTTTTTGTTCCGTATCCTTGATTTTTCAATAAATCATACTTTTTATTTAAATCTGGATTACGAATACACTCATCACAAATATAAGCGGTATGGGATACTTTTGCAATTATAGATGCTAAACCTATACCTAGACATGAAGAATCACCTTTTATATAACATTTATGAGGTATAAAATCATCACGTATATATGGCTTAAAATAATTACCATCAACATGAATATTGTCAAAAGGTAATTTCAACATATCTAGTGCTTTATGAAAAGCTGACATTGTACAATTGTAAATATTTTTATTATCAATTTCTTTACAATCTACATAACCAATACTCCATTCTAAACAATTCTCTTTCACCCATTCAGATATTATCTGTCTTTTTTTTGCAGAAATCTTTTTACTATCATATGATTTTAATTTAAAAGGGGGGTCCAAACCTTCCGGTAAAATTACCGCTGCAGCAAATACAGAACCATATAAACTTCCTCTTCCTACTTCGTCAAGATACACTATCATTTTATATCTTTTATTATTTAATTATATATGAATTAGACTTAAATTATTTTAATTTCTTTAATTAATGACTGATACACCAGTAAATACATTACCACAGACAGTTTCTTCAACAAATTCTTTTTATGATAATATTAAAGATGAGTCTGTAAAAAACTATAACAATTTTATTCATGGAATACCAACTGCATTTATAATTATACCACTCGTAATATTTATTTTATCACCAGATGCAGAAAAAGGTTATTTTTTACTTGGATCAATAACTACAATTCTGATATTTATCACTACAACATTAATAACAAACAAATCAGGAAAAATAACAATTCCGAAAGATTATAATATTCAAGCATTATGTATTGGATATTTAGTTGGATATTTTATCGTAGATCATATTAATTATAGTAGACCAGGATCTTTACTTTCTGCTTTAGTTTTTGGACTAATACTTATTGTAAGTATTAGTTCTACACTTCCAATGAGTTATTTTATGAGTTATTTTTTCGGTAATTGTATGGGAATGCTTTTTGGTTATTTAAGTTATAAAAATAAACTTCAAAAGAAAAAAAAATAAATTTTATTAAACTTCTAACACAATAATATAATATGATACTCTTTTTATATTTTCAAAAGATTTATAAATTTTATATAAAGTAATCTTATCAAAGTTTATTCTTAAAAAAAACTTCGAAAAATTATAATTTTTAGGAACTTTAAAGACAATTAATTTTGTTTTATTTTTAACTTGGTTTATGAGATCTATCATGTTTATATCCCCTAAATACAAATCCATCGAATACTTACTTTTATAATCTTTACCATTCCACGGAGGATCAAAATAAATAATATCTTGTTCTAATTCATTCATTACATCTAGATAACTTTTACAATATATTTTTACCTTTTCATTCAACTTATATAAGTTTAGATTATTCCTCAAAGCTTTACAATGAACCTTTTCTAACTCAACAGCATTGACTTTACTAAAATTCTTGGACAGTGCAATTGTTCCTCCACCAACATTAGAAGTTGCATCCGTTACAACTATTTTTTTTATATTCGGTAAATGAAATTTTATTATTTCACAAATGTATTCTGAAGAATCCGGTAAATCTACACTATATTCGCTAACATTTGATATCATTAAATCTTTAAAATTAACATTTTTATCTTTAGGAAACATTGCTTTTCTAGGATCATTTATACCAAATTTCCTAGTTAGTTTTATTTTACTTTTATTTTTACTTTTACTTTTACTTTTACTTTTTTTGGTTTTTACATTTATTTTTTGTTTTGTTTTTTCACCTAACATTAGTTTTATATAATAAAAAAAAATCCATATATATTTATATACGCAACCTTTTTAGCAAAAACATAAAATAAGTTTTGCGAACGCTTTGTTAAAAGCGTGGCTGGACAAATAGTAGAGCATACTAAAATTTAGTTTAAACATTAAATTAGTTATTAGATTAATTAATATGTCGAAAGTATTACAAAAGTTTTTTAAAAAAACAGAATTACCAGTAATTTCAGCACCATTATTTATCATTTCTAATCCAAAATTAGTTATAGAGCAAAACAATTCTGGAATAATAGGTTCATTTCCTGCATTAAATGCGAAATCATCAACACAACTTGATAATTGGATTTCAGAAATTAAAAAATATAGTAATGATCATCTTTTTGCAGTGAATCAAATTGTACATCATAGTAATAAAAGATTACTTAATGATTTAAATGTTATTGTAAAACATGAAGTACCAATTGTCATTACTTCTTTAGGAGTCAATCCTTCTATTATAAATGCGGTTCATAGATACGGTGGTGTTGTTTTACATGATATAACAAACAATAAACATGCTAAAAAAGCAATATTAAGTGGGGCAGATGGAATAGTTGCTGTGTGTCAAGGATCCGGTGGGCATTCGGGTTTTCAATCACCGTTTTCTTTGATTCCTGAAATAAGAGAGTGGTATGATGGAGTTTTAGGTATTAGTGGCTCAATTTATAATGGAAGATCTATTGCATCTGCTATAAAATTAGGAGCTGATTTTGCATATATTGGTACACCTTTTATTACTACAGAAGAAGCAAATGCCTCCGAAGAATATAAGAAAATGATTATAGATTCAACATCAGAAGATATAATAAATACCAATGTATTTACCGGAATTCATGGAAATTATTTAAAACCTTCAATCGAAAATGAAGGTATAAATTTAAATGAAATAAAAAAAGGAAATGTAAATTTTTTATCTGATCAAAACTCTTCAAAGCCTTGGAAAAATATTTGGTCTGCTGGAACAGGAATTTCACAAATAAAAGAAGTAACAACTACAAATTCACTTGTTAAAAAATTCAAAAAGGAGTATAAAATTCATAAATAATTCTTATGTATTTTTTAAAACATTGTATTTTCTGTTAATTTTTCTTTTGTTTTTGTTTGTAATAATTTATCTAAACGTTGTCTTTCTTTATTTATAAAAATAGTTAATTTTTGAGGATTAGTTAACAATACTTTGCCATAACTAGATTTGACTTGTATTTGATTTATTCTTACAAAATCTACAAAGTATTTTTTCAAATGTGTTTTTTTATTACTATAATGAATGGCTAACACAGCAGCATCTTTTTTTAATTCTTTTGATAATTCTTCTTTTTGACAAATTATAATATGCGGCCCGGATTCATTGGAAATATGCATGAATCCATAACACGGATCTGCAAAAGATGTAATATATGTGTTTTCTTTTGAATTTTCTCCTACTATAATTTTTGTATTATTGCTATTAAAAATTAACATAATTCGATTTTTTATTATATTAAGTAATACTATGAATAATATTCTTATGTTTTACTCATATATATAAGTCTAGTCTAATCTATCTAGTTGAAATGGACCGGCACACCATCCCAGTGCTTAGCTTTCTTCGAAATTAAACTATGCAATTCATTTAACATTTCTGAGTTTTTTGCTCCCATATAGAGCAATTTGCCTGTGCTATGAACACAGCAAGTTCCTAAATTTTGTGTATATATTTTCAAACTAGCATGGTTATCCGGACAATAAACAAAAGTTACGTCCTTATCATTTTCCAATTGTTTGGCTAATGAATAGAGATTAACTCCTAACTTCGCTTGTGCAAGTCCATTCAGTAAGATATATTCTGTATTTTGTATATGCGAAATTTGTAATTTGTTTGCCATATGATTTGTTAATTCTTCTAAATAATTAGCTGCGACTTCTTGTTTTAAACCAGATGCTAAATGAATTTTCTGGATATTTTTTGAATAAAACCAACGTATTTTAAATTTACAACCGTCATCGTTAGAACAATATATTGTAATAGTTTTTGGAAAACATTTAATTTTGTCTGGTCCTTTTCCTTTAATTTGTATGTCTCCATCTTTATTTTTAAAATAGACACTTAAAATTTTTCCGTTGTTAAATACATTTTCATTGATTTCAATATTATCAAATATTTCATTTACATCATTATTATTTATTTGGAATCGTTTCATAACTGTTGTCATTGTCGTTCTGAGAAATTCGATTTCATTCAAATCTTTATCTTGTTTAGTAACGTCTACATCTTGTTGTTGTTCAGTAACGTTTACATCTTGTTGTTGTTCAGTAACGTTTACATCTTGTTGTTGTTTAGTAACGTTTACATCTTGTTGTTGTTCAGTAACGTTTACATCTTGTTGTTGTTCAGTAACGTCTACATCTTGTTGTTGTTCAGTAACGTCTACATCTTTTGTAAACGTTTGATTATTTTTAGCTACAGTGTTTTCTTTCTTTTCCATTGTTTTAACTTCATTACTTTTACAATTTTGATTGTTTTTATTTAAAAAATACATATTTTTTTTATGAAATTGTATGTGTTGGTAAAATAATTCCCTCTCAATATAGAACAATTTTTAAAATAATTTAAAAAAATTACTTTTACGAAATAATTAAATTTTACATGTTCTAAATAACAACTCTCTGTCCCAATGACTATAGAAACTGTAAATTGTTTTTTATAATTCAGAAATCATAAAAATTCTTTGAAAAAAATGAATGAATTTTCTTTATAAGTAATTTAATTTTATTTAATAACACACAACAAAAAATAACATATTGATAATATGAATGGTATCTCATGTGTTGAAACTCAAGAAGAACCTGCTATTTTACTTATAAAAAAGTTCAAAAAATTTAATGAGTTGTTAAATTTAGTTGCAAATTATCATAATATATCATTGAATATGATTAGAGATGCATATTTTAAATTACAACCTCTTAATCTTAATGATGAAGTTATATTGTGTTTATTTAAATTATTAAATCCTGAAATTTTCTATGAAATTTCAGAAAATACAGATAAACAATATATTTGCTGGCTCACTAAGACAAGATTTATGTTATATAATATATTAGGACGGGTTGATACACTAATCAATATAGATAGATTACATACTAATAATATAAAAATATTAAATGATGAAACTATTACAGATCTTTCAAAATTAGATGATTTTGATTATGAGTTTTTATATAAAACTATAACTGGACATTCTTCACACTATTCAGTTCAAAGTAATGAAGAATATTTGAAATTATTTACTAAATACAACATTATCAAAACTATGTTTGAAATTGTTCGAATTTTTCAGGGAAAAAACTTAAATAATCTAGCAATTAAATGGTCTAAAATAACCACTAATTTTATTGATACTCAAATATTATTATAACACTAAGAAAAGAACAATCATTAATTTCTATAGAAAAAACAAAAAATAAAGAAAAATAAAAACTAAAAGCAAAAAAGTAATGCCACCACATTTATATTATAAAATAAACGTGCCGGGTCCCAAGTCCGGAATATGAAAGCTGCAGAGGAATGTTTTTATTTTTTTATTTTTTTTATTTTTTTTATTATTTAAATAATTTCATCAACGAAGCCTAATTCTAAACACTTTTCGGAAGATAGCCAAAATTCGGAATATAATAAATTATCTAATTCTTCTGAAGTAATCTTACTATTGTCTAAATATATATTTCTTAAATTTTTCATAAATTGATTTAAATTACTCATTTCCTGTTCCATTTCGCTTAATTTTCCAGTAGTTTGTGATCTCAATTGATGAACTAATATACACGAATTTTTCGTCATAAATCTTTTATCACCACAAATAGATATTAAACTTGCTGCGGAAGCAACGAATCCATCAATATATATATGTACAGGTGTATCTAATTTTTTAATTAAATCACACACATAAAACGTTGGCAACAATTCTCCTCCGTTTGATTGAATATGTAATTCAATTGGAAAACGTTTTCCATAAATTACTTCTGTTTGTTTTGAACGAATATCTAAACTGGTTAAAACTTCTACTAGTTTTGAACAAGTTTCAGACGTGACTTGTGTATGAAATCGAATAGTTAAGGGCTTACTAGGAAATGGCGAAGAAGTTTCTTGAGATCCTTCCGAATTTTGAGTAGTTGCATAAGATTTATAAGAATATTTTATATGTTTATAATTATTCGAAAAACTGTTACACGAATATGAACAAGAAAATAAAAAAATTATTTGATTAAAATATTTCATTTATAATTGACACACATATTTTTATTTTCACAAATTAATCACAATTTTTTTCAATATATTATATATTATATTAATAATATTGATCATGAATTATAATAACAACGAAATTGATGAAATTCGTAAAACTAATAATGCAAGAACTAAAAAGAAACTTCGTTGGAATGAGGAGCAAAATGAAATTATTGATATTAATAGTAATACCTATGACGACATGTCATATCGAAATGAATTATTATCTGAGATAACTGAAATAAAACAAAAAATAGAAGAACTAAAACAAAACGTACTTATAAAAATTTCTAATTTTCGTAAAATTAAATCATTGAATAAAAAATTAAAAAAGTATGAGGATGAAAAATCGTATATAGCAGAGAAACTAATCGAAAAGAGGGTACCGAATATAGAAGAAGAAGAATTAGAATATGATGTAAATAAACTAAGAGAAAATGTTAAAAAATGGGAAGAAAGTATATTTACTTCCCCATTTAAATATGAACAGAGATATAAACAGTATTTGTCAGATATAGATAGAATAAATCAATATGAAAACCCCGAGGAAGCCGAGGCAAAAGCCCTTGAGCGTGAAAACAAGGCCAAGGCAGACGCCATTGAGCGCGCGAGAAAGGCAGCGCGCGAGCGTGAAAGCAAGTCCAAGGTGAAATCCACCAGACCGAAACTCTCCTATTCGAAAAAAGGAGGTAGTGATGATCACAAAAAAAGGGGATTAGAGAATAACCAAAATGAAGCAAAAGACGTACCAGGTATTTTAGAGAAAGATATTCAATTAAATAAAAAAAAACGAAGACAAGCTAGAAACTGGTCGGTTGATTATAGCACCTTAGATTATAAGAATAATATCAATAGAAATAATGCCGATATATTTAAAGATAAATATCGTATTACATCGGATGATTATGGTTTTGATGTACTATTGGGTGAAGATATAGAAACAATTTCAAATATACCAATGGATACAGATAACAACTGTATTGCCAAAATAAACACACTTCTTTCAGACCCAACAAAATCAAAAAAAGAAAAAATTAAAAACATTGCTAGACTAACAAAAGAGGATTGTTCAGATAATCTTAAAGGAAAAGGCATGCAAGCAGCACAATTAGACAAATCAAAACTTCCATCCGAAAGTGATTATAAATCAAAAGAATCATCAAAAAAAAGAATATTTGATTTTGTCAATGAAACTTTGTCTTCTGGAGAAATACCAGTAATAATAAAACTAGTAAATGAAAAAACATATTTATTTACTCAAAGATATATTCATGAACAATTGGTGGAAGGGCTTGTATATCCATGTTATCAAGCAAATAATCAACATTTAACATGTAAACCCGGAGAGGTAGAAAAAAATCATCGTGGAGAAATTATATTTGAGTGTCCAACAGATCCTTTACCAGATAAAATACAAGCTGGTGAACAAAATTGGGACTTAAGTGAAAAAATGTTTACTTTTCAAAATTTATTGAATAGACGTATACTTGTATCTTTTGATAACTTTACCAGATTAATTTGCAATGCAAAAACAGTACCTATATGTATTGCTGCAACTCAATCCAAAAGAAAAATACCATCAATTATGAAATACCAATGGGTAGAACCTATCCTTCCATCCGGACGCGAATTACCTGGTCGTTGGCAATTTATTGCTGGTCAAAGTATGTTACATTGTAATAAATCTAGATGGGCAAATGATACAGAGGCATTTTGGAATATAGATAATATAGAAACTTATTTTACAGAACAAGAAGAGGATCAATTAACTGAAAAATATCCAGATCTTTTTAGAAAAGTACCTCTGCCTATGCCGCCCCTTCCGCCACTAGCCCCAAATACACCAGAAGCAAAAACAGAAGAGCAGAGAGCGAGAAGGATGGCAATCGATCAACCTCTCAACAATTGGAATGTATCTAATATGTCAATTCCGAATAATCTGTTTGGTACAACATTTACAAGAAGTGATGGGTATAATTCGTCTGTAGAGGACGGTTTTACAGAACAAGAAGAGGTCCGCCAAGGTTCTCCAATTACTACTCCCCGACCTACTCTCTCAGTGAGTCATCCACCTCCTCCCCCTGTACGTCGCCATGTATCTAGTAGATCACTAACAACTGTAGTGGACTCTTCCGATACTACTCCCCCAACTACTCCCCCAACTACTCCCCGACCTACTCTCTCAGTGAGTAATCCACCTCCTCCCCCTGTACGTCTCCCTGTATTAAGTAGATCACTAACAACTGTAGTGGACCCTTCCTATACTACTCACCCAACTACTCCCCCAACTACTCCCCAACCTACTGGCCCTGCACTTTACCCACCTCCTCCCCCTGTACGTCACCATGTATCTCGTAGAGACAGATATCTGAATCAGAGATATCGTCACGATGATTCTGATTCAGATAGTAATTCAACAATGAATTAATCATATTTAAATAATATAATTAGTTCTCATTTCTTATTTTTAAATCTTTTTTCTAGTCGACGTCTCTCGCGTCGACGAGGGCGCGGAGAGCCGAAGGAGTCAGCGGGCATCCCGTCCTTGCTTGTCGCAGCGCGCGAGCTCGTCTGAGGATATAGCAGCTAATCTGGTATCAGGAACAAGTAAATCCCATACTTCATCCAGATCCTCTTTACTTATAGTCGACAATATTATTAATCCAGCTGTCAACATGAGAAATTTTATTTCTTTAAAACATGATTTTTTTCGTAAATCGAATAAGAAATCAAATCTTAAAGAAATTAATAAGAATCCCATACATAAAGTATAAATTGTACTCAATATTCTGAAATATTTTCTTCTATTTGTTGTAAAAAAAAAGTGAATACCGAATATAGAAGCCAAATACAACATTAAAAAAATATAATTCGCAATATATAAAAAAGTTACTAAATTTTTTGCATTGTTTCCATAACCCATTATATCTACATTTATTTTTTTTAACACATTTTAAGTTATGTAATTTCTAATTTATGAATTCAAATTTTACTTTGTTAAAAAACTGTTCTAATTTATCTTTTGTTAAAATACCTGAAATTCTACTTACTTCTAAGTTATTCATTTTTGTTTTTATAATAATTGTTGGAAAACTTGTAATATTGTTTGCATTTGCAAAACTCTGATGCCAATCAATATATACCGGTTTTTTTGACTCTATAAATTTTATAGAATTTCTTAATAAAATTTTTGAGCCATAAGTAGAAAACCAAGAAGGAATTGAAGCTATAATACAAATCTCATTGTTAAATAATTTAAATTTTGTTAACACATAAGTTAATAAATCATTGTTAAATTTATGATCTTTTTTATTCCCAATAGCTATTATATTATATTTATTCCAATTTACTGGTTCATTATATTGATCTAATAATTTTGGTGTATATATTGTTTTACGACATAGGCAACTATTTCTATTGTTATTTGCATAAACAACGATCAATGTACAAAAATATTTGATATTAAGCATTATAAAAATATTATTACTATTACTATTACTATTACTACGCGAGTAGTATTTAAGCTTTTTAATATATGATTAGGATTCCTGTTCCAATTTCTCTTTAGATTCCTCTTTAGATTCCTCTTTAGATTCCTGTTCCGATTTTTGATTATTGAGCTTTATATTAACCCCTCTTGATGCAGCCAGTTTCACATAGTAGTCAGCATTTTTTTTTAAGGGTTCTATTTTTTGTTTCAACTCGATTTGCTGATTATCATTTGTTTGTTGATCTTTATTTACTTGTGAGTTATCATTTATTTGATGGTCGTTATTAATAACTAAAATTGAAGTTATTTGCTGGTCGTTTTCTTCTCCATATGGAAATCTATATATTGGTTGTACTCTCGCATCACTATGTACATATTTATTTGATGATGAACCATTTGGAGTTTGAATCAATTCTTGAGATCCATTTTCAATACCTCTTAGAATTCTTTCCATTTTAAATATACATTCACTTAAATGAGGGCCTTCCGTTTGAAGAATTTCAGTCTTATGTCTTATTTTTACTAATCCCACAACATGCCATATTATTGGATTGTCAAATACTTTTGTAATATTCAATGGACCGACAAATGCCATTTACATATTATATGATATTTTTTTTGCTAAAAATTTGAATGAATACAAGTAAAAAACGACAGTATTAATAATTTTTAGCAAAAAAAATTATAAACAAAACTTCTCTCTGCTGCTTTCATATTCCGGACTTGAGACCCGGCATTCGTATTTGTCATTAATACAATGGTGGCATTACATGTTTGTTTTTTTTGTGTTTTTTTTTGTTTTTATTTTTGTTTTTATTTGTGTTTTTTTGTTTAAGGGTCGAATGTTAAGCAATTTAAATATAACGTTCTACGCAATATATTTATTGCGCATTTGATACATTATATTTGTGTTAGCAAAAATACATTCACTCTACATTTGTATTATATAATAGTTCGTTTTTTTCTCTTAACGGTCTGAAATATTCAGACATTTCTTCAATAGTTTTTCCTTTACATTTAGATGCGATTGTTGCACAACATAAATTTAATAAAGGTTTGATGTCCATATAGTTTGCAGCTAGTAGAATTTCCAATACCATTTCGTCGTCAACATCTACGAAATTTGCATACCATGCATTTACAACTTCATTCAGTGTAGAAGATATCAATGGTTTTTCAATTTCAGACATTGGTTCCTTGAAATAATGTCTACAATATTCAATAACTTTAGCTAATACACAAGATCTAACATTTGGAAGTGGCATTTCTGGTACAGTATTGTCATCATCCTCATCCTCATCATAATTAGAAATCATAGTCTTAATTAATTCTGACAATTCTAGAATATTCGAAGAAACCTCATATTGAATATTGTCTTGAGATATTAACATAATTTTCTTATTATCTTCTGTTTTCTGGTTATCTTCTATTTTAATATCTTTATCATTATCTTTCATTGATAATTTTTCAATATCAGATAATTCCTGTTCTGTCGGCTCGCGATCATTTTCTTGAATAAAACGTGAGAGTCGGTTGACTTTAGTCTGTTGTGTGGATACTTCAGACATTATTTGAATTAAACCGGAGTAATAAAACGTGTTTGTTTTCGTTTTATTTATTTTGTCTATTAAGAGATAAAAATAATCATTTTTTTTAAATTTAAAAATACATTTATATTATTACAGACAATTTTTCTTTTGCTTCTTCTAAATCTCTAAATTTTTGTTTAGCTTTTAAGAATTTATCAAATTTTTTTTTATCCATATTAGAAAATATTTCTTCTTTTTGAGCAGTGTTCCATTCCCCAAAATGCGCTATATTACAAAATTTAGCTTCTTTTTCTGTAAGACATCCTGAATGCGGTGTCAAATTAAATAGAGTTTTTTTAAGATTTGAAATCCATTTAGTATCATATTTATTTTTTGCTTCTTCTAAATCTCTAAATTTTTGTTTAACTTTCAAGAATTTTTCTAAAATTGTTTTATCCATATTTGAAAATATTTCTTCTTTTTGAGCAGGGTTCCATTCTCCAAAATACGCTATATTACAAAATTTAGCTTCTTTTTCTGTAAGACATCCTGAATACGGTGATAGTTCACGCAAATTTACACGTAACTTATCAATCTTGTTCATCATTTTGGTATTTATTTTTCTTTTATGTTTATTTTAATTTAAAGCATAAATTCAATCATTTTTTTTATTGTCGTATTATTAACTTTTTGTTAAAAGCCTATTAAGTTAAAAACTAAAAAAAAACATATGCTGCGTAATTGTTAATCGCGCATTATGTTGGGAACTTATCGCTGCGTTGTTAACCGCGCGATGCATAACTTATCGCTGCGTTGTTAACCGCGCGACGAGTGTTTATACGATATGTACATTTGCGTGTTTATTTCCCTTTTTTTTACTTAACTTGTGCCTTAACTTACCTTGTCTTAACCTTGCCTTATTAACCTTATAGATCATCTTCATCTTCTGAATCTAAAACATAGTTATTTTCAGTAGCTGAAGGTTCTTCTACATCAACTGCAGTAGTTTCTTCATCATCCGAATCTTCTGCAAATGCATAAGTAGAAATAGTACTACTAGGATTCATCTTTAACTGTTTTACTTCATACGAAATTCCGAATTTAGAACCTGCAAACCACAAACCAACTAGTTGTACGATCGCACGTACAGATTGACCTTTGGTAATTAAAGCGTTTAGATCCGGATTAACAGGTTGTTTGTCCTGATCAAAACACAAAACTCGAAATTTGTCATTCGAATAATGCAATTTTGCTTTGAATGTTGGAGGGTACTTATCAGTAGGTTCTCCTTCAGACATAGCGACTTTAACAGCCGGAGTAAACAAAGCTTGTGATACTTCTTTGGTTTGCTTCTTCTTCTTAAACCAACTCAAAGAGTTTGTTACACTATCATCTAGAACTTTAGAATCAATTTCTTCCAACTTATCTTTCAAAGTTGTAACTTTTGAAGAATCTCCTCCAAAACTTAAATCTAAAGAGTACTTGCAACGTTCTCCGTCATCATATTTTCCTAATCCATAAGGAAGTTTCATCAATGGAGTTTGAATCAACAGTGGTGAACCTTTATGATTGATATAAACAATCTTAGCATGTTCTCCGAAAGGACGAAGTTCGCTATATTCTAGGTTAGACACATCAATATCCTTAGGAAACAAAACGTTTTCCATTGTTTATTTTGTTAAGTCTTTTTTTGTTTTTCACTTATACTCTTATAATACCTATATTATGACAATATACTAATCATTTTTTTGCATAATTATAATATATTATAATTACATATTCAATTACATGTATAAAACACTTATTAATATAATAATAATAATAATATGTCATCTTTGAAGTCAAAATTTAATTACGAACAAACATATACAAAATTTAAGGATTTTAAAAAAAAACTAAATCCTTTTGATGCAATTTTATTTGATTCTATAAATATAAGCAAATGTATAAATTTATTTCAAAATGAAAACTCAAATGACTTTAAAAAATGGATTCATGTAGGCATTGTTGTTCCAAACAGTTTTATGAATTTTAATTATAAGAATAATAATGAAACTTATATAATTGAATCTACATATGCACTCTATAATCACATAATTAACACAGATTCAAATAAATTACCAAGAGGTCTTCAAATTCGAAAGTTAGAAGACGTTGCAAAAACTCATATTAAAAAAGGAGGGACAGTTGTTGCTTTAAAATTATTGAACAATCCATTTTATTTAACAGTAAACGAAGAGAAACAATTAAGTTATACAGAAAAACAAATATATATAAATTCAAGATTATTCAAAAAATATAAAATAAACGAATTTTGGAATACTTATAGAAACAAAAAATACGTTATTTTTAATTGTTCAAAAACTGTAAAAAAAAAATTTCCATTTATCAAAAATAATAAACAAAAAAAACATTTTTGTTCTGAAGCTATTATTAAATTATATCAACATTTAGATATTGTTGATAAAAATATTAAATCAGAAATGGTTAGTCCTGGAAAAATTGTTAAATATTGTTTAAATAATAAAAATGAAATCATATTTGATCCTTCAAATGTAATTGTGTTAACATAGAAAACCTTTTTAGAAAAAAGGTTCAACAAAAAGTTTTGCTTACGCTTTTGTTAAAAGCGGGGTTGATATAATACAAAACAACATAACTTTACAATATATAGAAAAGATACGACTAATGTAAATGATATTAACAAGCAAGATATACATAATTTATTGTTGAATCTTCTAAAAAGAATATGTATTGTATTCACATTAGAAGTGTTTTCCATATTAATATCATATCTACAAAAAACACATGTTGTATTATTATTAATAATATGCCAATCATTATAACAACTTTCACATACTAAATTATTACAACACGGCATTTCTTTTTCTAATTTTATTTCTAATAAACATATTGGACATTCTTTATCAATCAATATATTATTTTCGTAAATAGAAGTTTCAATATTATTCATTTATTACTATATTAATTGTTTTTATGATTTTATACATAAATTTAGTTTTTTGTTATTTTATTATAATATGGTAAAAAAAACAAAACTAATAATATTCATTGGTTTTATAATTATAATAACCACCATAATGATATTTAATAAAACAATTATACCAACTAATAATACTTTAATACTACAAAATTATATCAATGTTCCGAATTATGTTCCGAATTATGTATGGTTATATTGGGAAAATAAAATTAATACACAAACACCAAACCATATTCAATTGTGTAGAAAATCAATTATTAAAAATTGCTCAGATAGTCTAAATCTTATTATATTAACGGAAAAAAACATTACAAAATATTTACCAAATTTAAGAACAGATATTAATCAATTATCTCTTCCTCAAAAAGCGGATTACATTCGCTTATATATTTTAAAACTTTATGGAGGAATTTATTTAGACAGCGATATAATTCTGTTTAAATCTCCAAATAATTTATTAAATTTATTGAAATATTATGATTTTATTGGTTTCGGTTCAAATTCCTTCTTGAAAAAATATAAAACTATAACTTATGGCAAAGTAAGTAACTGGGCAATGGCTAGTAGAAAAAATGGTATTTTAGTTACAAAATGTTTACAAGAAGCTGACAAATATTTAGACTCAAAAAAACATATAGATTATCATGAATTAGGTAGAGAATTGATTTGGAAACAAATATATATATTACAAAAATCTATCAATTATAAATATTTTCATTTTCCAAGTGTAAATTTAGAAAGAGATTTAAATGGTTACAAATTGACAAATGAAAGATTTGAATCAAATGAAAAATTGAACAAAAATTATAATCCATATTTTTCGGTTCTATACAATTCTGCACCGGGATTTTCTGATAATTTTTTAGCAAAATCAAAATATGAATTATTGAATTCAAATATGCTTATTTCACAATTATTTAGAAAAGCATTATTATAATATAACGCTTTTGTTATAAGCATAATTTATTTAAAATAAAAAAATCCCTCTACAGCTTTAGTATACAGCTTTAGTATACAGCTTTAGTATACAGCTTTAGTATACAGCTTTAGTATACAGCTTTAGTATACAGCTTTAGTATACCCGACACATAATTTAATGTGGTAGCATTACTTTTTAAATAAATATTATCTATTATTAACTAATAATGAATAATATACAAAAACTATTTGATTGTTATAATTCCGGTTTTCACCCCCCAAAAATATTCGATACTTCATTAACAAAATCAATGAAATCTTGTAAAGTATTTTATCATATTGGTGATAATATATCAGATGTTATGAGATTAGTCAAAGAAAGAGAACCAGTAAATATTGCTATGGAAAGATATTACAGTGAATACAAACTTAATAAATATTTCAATTATAAAAAGGGATATTATGGTTCTTGTTCAAATTCAAAATATGATATTGTACCACCAAATTTCATCGTATATACTCCAAGTTTAGTACTAGGCCATGACCAAGTAGTAGTTCACATATTAAATGTAATTGGACTTGCTTTTGATAGTAAAAAACAAAGAGATTATAAATCATATATGAAATTAGCAAATGTTCAATTAGGAAGTGATGAAAAACATATTTTACAAGCAAAAAAATTCTATGATAGATTATTTAGACTAATATTTAATACAGCATTAAACCTAAAAAAGAAAAATATCGTAATGAGTTTTGTAGGAGCTAATAATTTTGCGATACTATGGAAAGGAGGATCAAAAAATTTTCAAAAGCAAATATGGATACCAACATTCAAGAAAGTGATTAAAGATTATAAAGAATTGAATATCATGTTTATGGGTGCAGATATATCCGGTTATGAAAATCTTGGTTTTTTTCCGCAACTAATTAGAAATTCAAGTATTCGTGATAAAATTGATAAAACTTTACTAATTAATGCTTGGGATTGCTGGAGTGTGCCCGGGAATGGAAATAAAAATGATAATTCACTTGACGGATACATTGGTAGAAACACATTAATTAGTATTCTTGGAACTTCCTTAACAAATCCTGAATTAAATAAAAAAATTAATTATATTAAATTATAATTCAAATACACATCTAATCTAACTACTAAAAGGACCACGTCTATTATTAACATATTTAGTATCCATATTAACAGTACGACTAACAATATTATTAGTTCCACCTTTCATTTCATCTTTTTTTATTTCATCTTCTTTTAAAAGCTGTTCTAAACTTTTTGATAATTCGTTAATTTTTTTTTTATAAAGATTAATTAACAAATAAGCTTGTTTTGCACCTCCAGATTGCGACAGATGGAGGCGATGGATTTGTACAGCGATGCCGTTGCGCCGATGCATGCCCGCAATGGCCTCGGCGCTTAAATTTTCTCTTTTTAAAAGTATCAGACCGAAAGAGAATATATACATTTGAATATTTCGTAGTCTACGACGTAGTTTAAGACGTATTTTATGAGCATTTCGTTGTTGTCTTGAAATTAAGCGTTGCCATCTTGATGTCTGTGGGAGTACTGGAAGCTGGACATATTCGTTATGAATAATCTTCATAAGTGTATACATATCCCGAAAACATTGTATATCTAAACTAACCTCAAAAATATTGTATGTTGTAAACCATTCTAAATTCTCTGTTACTTCTTGTTCGAAAATTCTGGCATTATCTAATCGAATTTTAGATTCATCTGAATTATTCCCAATCCTCGTTTCCAGTGCAATATAATTATTTAAAATATATAATACTACTCCTCGGCAGCGATAATTATCAAGATTAATTAAAATCTGTTGAGCTCTTTCAGATAAATCATCTTGTTCGATTATAAAAAGATGGCCATGTTCTGCCAACTCAGTCTGCACTATATTCACTATTGACGGTGGTTCATCAGGATTTAAATCATTATTTTTACAAATATCAGTGTCTCTACACATAGGGCATCCGATATGAGTTCCTGATACACACCACTCTCTAATACAGTTATGGTGATAGTTTTGACCACATACATAACATTGTATAGTTTCGTTACCATCCGTTTCTGATTCACTAAAATCTTCTAAACATATAGGACATTTCTTATCATCAGCTCCCCCCACAATGTCTATC
>Ga0099799_10045_pt1 | contig 36671 bp, 25 predicted proteins | sample Uncmet6_SortLC_1_FD_89033 | JGI IMG/M metagenome (GOLD analysis project Ga0099799, IMG submission 89033) | Marine eukaryotic communities from CALCOFI LINE 67, Pacific Ocean - CN11_C50_N6_SortLC_1 | ecosystem: Environmental > Aquatic > Marine > Oceanic | place: Pacific Ocean: Monterey Bay...
CCGCAAAGTACGCCGCGTTATCCCATTAAAGAGTGCCAATCTGAGTAGGACGTATATACGATTTGGGGAGTAGCCACGACGCCAACCCAACTTGGCAAGATCCATTTCCCTAACTTATCCCTATCTATTTTCCCTCTCGGCCTAGCAAACACCAGAAATTCCCTTTGAGCCCTGTATAGATATGGTGCGTTAGGAAATGATTTTTCGTAATTATTGTTCAATTTATACGTCTCAGGGGCGATTTTTGGTACCACGATTAATTGGACCCTCCCTTGGGAATGGTCTATTAGTACCTTGGGCTGGCCGCCCGAGTCCCGACTCGGATGGGCCCGGGCGTTCAACTTCAATCTTAACTTGATTCAGCCTGCCAGTGAGCAAATTGATCACCTTTCCTGCGCGGACCAATCCCTCCTTTCGCGTGCGAACTTCGAAGTTCAAGTTACGGAGTACGTTTCATTGATACATCTCGGTCGGCCCCAAGGGTTTGAGTACAAGCTGGTACCGTGGTACAAGTTCGGGTGCCATCCGAGATACGAGTTTTGTGTTTGCGACCTGAGTATTTATTTAAAATCTAGATCCCTGCGATGGGCTTCGAAGGTTCCTCGCCGGCAAGAGTGCTGCAAGCAGCATATTTAATTCAAGCAACAACCAAGTGTATACGGGTGAAAGAAATGAAACGGAGACTTTTTGCGCGTGCCATGCAACACAGAGGGGCCTCAAAAAGGATCAAACGCCAGAGATACCACAGGATGCGATGTACTATATTCAGCTCGATGATACGCTGCGCATTAAATCGACTTGCAGCTCTTAGGGCCGAAACAACTGCCCAGGAGGGTGTCGAAGCAGCATGTTTTAATCTAAGAAACGTTGATAAATCTTTAGAAACCGTCAGGAATGGTTTAATGGAGTTACTCAGGGCAGAAAGAAACGCGCAATGGATTTCTAATTTTGTTTCAGAACGTGTCGCTGCGGCAATCCCAACGCATGTGCGCCAGCTCTTGGCCCATAAATACCACACATGTGCAGACAACGCAAATTCTTGTGGGGAAATCAGTGTCTTCCATCTTTCTTTGGGTCTTGAAATCACTCTTGCTTTAGATACTCAACTGCGCGCAGCTCGTGGCCAGTGCGGACACTACTGCGAAGGATGCGGTGCTGTAGGTCTATATCAAGTAGAATGTCCTACTTGTGAGGGGCACTCGGATGCACCAGTACCATACCGCATGCCAGTTGAATCGTTTAGGACTGGAGGCGGAGGGGGTCATTTGTCTGCCATCGGTTTAGTTGTTGAAGTTGCAGATGTCAATAATACAGAACATCCAAGCAGGAAGTTCTGCGTGATGCCTACAAGCCCGCAATCGGAGAATCAATTTTTTCTGGGCCGTGAACCGACTGGCAGGACGCAATACCCAGCGCGGTCACGGGGAGAGGCAAATTTGCATGCAGTTTTTCGCAAGGCCATTGAAATTCTCAAAGCCGAACAGAAAGAACTCAATTCCCCGTTGGCAGCTTCACTGCAGACGTCTGGACTAGACAAGGGCCCACAGTACTGTTTTGACAGAATATGGCATGAAGATCGTCACTACTTTAAGAGGAAGCTCGAAGGACCCTCGTCATTGCGACACGCACATTATCACCGTGGATTCTTGCGTGCTATAGATGGCGATATAGGAGATTATGGCGAAGTTACTAAACGTGGCCTAGCGTATTGCTTCGATCGTTCCGCGAAGCACGGTGCCAAACGACATAATGAAACACTACGCAACTTTTGCAAGGACCCGCGAGCAGGTAAGCGTAGCATCCATAGCTACAAAGATTGGGTCCAAGTAAGCTCCACAAACTTGCAACATGCCACCACCAGTCGTATCACCCCAGTCAAGAGTCAAAATGCCGAGCGCGCGTTTGAGGTACAGAAACCCGGGAGTGGGCGGCAAAATAAATTTATTCAACTCCGACGCAAGATATGCTCCCATCTTTTGTCTCTCATTTTGCGCGAAATCCGTGCTGAAGCAAAACGCGAGGCAATTATTGTCAATGAACTTCCTGAAGATCACAAGCAAAAGCAAGTGGAACTGATTAAACTTGAAAAGGCACGCTACGAGGCAGGGGATCGCATCATGCGCATAGTCGCCGAGTATGGGGCACTAACTGCCGTGGAGGAGTCAGATTATCTGCTATACACTATTGCGACGTCTACGTAATTGTTTTGGCGAGTTAGCCGATGAAATTTTACAACTTTGGTTGATATAGCGGTGACGACCAATCACTAAATAAAACAATATGGAGCGAGCTGCTAAGAGTCTCCTGCCTGGTCCCCCCGTGACTGCACATCACACGCGGAGTTGTCGCGCGCGTCCCTAGAACCCCTCGTAGAACCCTCGGGGCCGTCACGGTGCTGGCGATGATCATGATGATTATAGTTGAGTGGGTTTTTACACCATTTTTATGATTTTAGAGGCCGATTAAGCCCTATTTGCTGCGCTCATAGGACAATCGACCTCTAATCATAAAAATGATATAAAAAACCGACACACTGGCATCAAAAAATCATAGTTTGATGTTCCCGCCCCGACCCTACCAAATGTAGATTTTACTACTAGAATTTTAAGATTTATATTTAATATTTTTTGTGATACATGACATGAGTAAATGTGTGTGTGTTTTTTTAATTGTTTCATAATATACACCAATTTGCCTGCCGGCAAATCATCGATCATGATGCATATTATGTCGCAAGCGCCCCCCCCCCTACTATCTGCCAGTGGACGGGAACATCAAATTATTTTTTGATGTGTCGGTTTTATATCATTTTTATGATAAGAGATCACGGTCGATTGTCCTAAATAGAGGAATAGGCCCGGGTAAAAGCGGCGAACGAGGATTCTTCAGGCTGAGAGCTCCGACGTCGCCGAATAGCCGCCGCGGCTTACTCCTTAGATCCACTTTTGGGATAACTTGGAATCACTGGCTCATGAAGCCTTGAAGCTTATCATATGTCATTTGGAGCTTCACAATTTTGAGCTCAGGCTCAGGCTGACTCGGAGGCTGCGGTGGGATATGTTCCCCGGGCAGAGAGAGAGAAACTTACTAGCCCTCCCTACTACCCTAGATATTTATCATGATCTCCCCGGGCCACTCTCTACTACTATTCAAATCACCGTAGGTACCTAGCAAGAGTATGTCGCAGCGTTATGTAAGGTAGCAGGGTCACGCCGGGTCCTAGCACACCAGCCAAAGGCTGTGCCTACCTAACTACGAGAGTGTTTTATAGTAAATTGTTGTTACAACGTAGTGCAATGTACACTCGCTGTATAGACTCAAATTTAGAGAGTGGGAGATACATATCTAGGGTAGGAAGGGCTAGTAGTTTTCTCTCTCTAGTACCTACGGTACCGTGGTACCTACGGCAGGTACGGCATCTGTAAGGATGACTCTCGTGCAACCGCATATCGATAGTTTCGATCAGCTCCTGGCTGAGAGTGTTACGCGAGGTATTGTCGCCGCTCCAAGACAAATTTGCGATTTGCACACCACGAAGCTCGGCAAAAATCATCTCTCGATTTACATGACATCGATTGATATTGGCTACCCAGGCGCGATGACCAATTCGTCTAGCATGTGGACGACGCCAAGGGAGTGCCGTGAGCGACAGTCAACATACTGCGCTCCAATGAACCTGACCTGCGCATGTACACTACATGGTGGCGAGGTCGAAGCATTTACCTCGGGAATTGGTGACTTGCCTATCATGGTACTATCAAGCAGGTCTGTCCAGGCCTTGTGTAACTACTGTAGAAAATCCACTCAGATGCAATCTCGCCGGAATGAATGCTCGATCTTTGGTCTCAAGTCGCGAGGTGACATGCAACAAACGAACTCAGTCATCAAGCTACCACACTTAGGAAGATACCGAAGTTGGTGGTTACTTTATCATCAATGGCATAGAAAAGGTCATAAGACTACTGCAGGTTCCGTTTATCACATATCCAGCGGAACTACTAACAGAATGACAGGTTCCAATGCGAAACATGGCCCTTGCAGTCAAGCGCCCTGCCTACTGCAATCGGGGGCCCCTTTTTACCAAGTAAGATAATGAGACCTCATATCTGATCCCACTGTCTTGGGGGAATTTGGCAGGTATGCTGTGATTATGCGCTGTGCACGCTGGGACCAGTCCACATGCACAGTCACGCTCCACTACCTGTCTAATGGAGCAATAAGATTACGAGTCCTCATTCGCAAGCAGGAGTTTATGATCCCACTCACTATCATTCTCAATGCGCTTCAATGTAAGGTGCCTGACTGTGAAGCTCAGCACATCCCAATCAGCAAGCACCTGCGTCCATAACATGATTGACGCGTAGGGCCCATGGCTCAGGTCTAATGCAAGATGAAGTTGCCAAGCAGAGGGCAACTAGCTTAAGCCCCATTGCTTTCCTGGGGTCTGTGCTTGCAGCGAAGTTTCATGAAAATTTCCCGGTCCAAGCTGATAACTCGTCCGTTGGCTCATATTTCCTCGCCAGATTCGTACTAGTGCATATAGATGACTTTGCCTGTAAACACGATGTGCTACTAGTCATGGCTCGCAAACTCTATTGCTTTGCCCATGAAGAATGTGGCGAGGACTATGTTGATGCTATTGCACATCAAGAATTGTTGCTACCTGGCCAACTCCTAGCATCATATATATCAGAAAAATCGGAAGAAGCCCTTGCGCGAGTAGCAAGTCATATTAGGAGCAATGCTTTGACCAAGGGCAAGGATGCTGTTGTGAAATCGCAGACTGGTGTTGCTTCGTATTGCGGCAAACTCCTCCTGCGTTATGGTTGTGCAGTGGGTAACAAAGTTACATCATTTTTAGCCAGCGGCAACCTCACTTCATCAAGTGGCTTAGACCTGCAGCAAAGTGCTGGCTTCGTTATTGTGGCCGAGCGAGTCAACATGTGGAGGTATCTGAGTCACTTCCGCGCCGTTCATAGAGGGCACTTTTTCACCACAATGAAGACAACATCAGTGCGTAAACTATTGCCGGAGGCCTGGGGGTTTCTTTGTCCAGTACACACACCAGATGGTGCTCCTTGTGGTCTCTTATCGCACCTGGCTGCAAGGGCACACGTCGTCTGTCAAAATAGTCGATATATGAGCAAATGGCGGCCCAGTCTTCTAAATTTGATGATATCTCTTGGGATGTTGCCTCTGCGTGGAGCATTTGCTTACCAAAGTTGGAAAAGCAGTATTGATAGACAATCTCCAGTACAAAGAACAACATCATTGCGCCATTTATTGTGCAACTCACACCTCCCTCTCTGCATCGACGGTGTTGTTGTTGGATGCGCGCAGGATCAAGTGTGTGTGCACATTTCTATAGTATTGCGCTGCCTAAAGACAAAACAGTTTCCTGATCTTATATTGGACCCGACTATAGAGGTTGTTCATTTCCCTCCACCAGCTAGCAAAATTCATCCCTTTGCAGGACTGCTCTTGTTTTCACAAGCAGCACGCCTTGTCCGGCCAGTATTACAATGCAGGGGCAGAGCATGCATAGAGCTAATAGGGCCCTTGGAACAAATGACTTTGCAAATTGCATGCGATGTGAATAGTCCTTTTACTGATGGCGAGGCTACTTCTTTCCTTTCCGCCAATACTCATATGGAGATTGACCCAACTTACATATTTTCTGTCTTGGCATCCTTGACGCCGTTTTCCGATTTCAACCAATCTCCCAGAAATATGTACCAGTGTCAAATGGGAAAGCAGTCTATGGGCACTCCTGCACACTCTATTGTCCACCGACCGGATGGCAAAGTCTATCAGATCCTGATGCCACAGTCTCCACTTATATGCTCACATACGCCCTGTGATATAAACCTAGATGATTATGCACAGGGCACGAATTCAATCGTGGCTGTCCTTTCATACACTGGTTATGACATGGAAGATGCAATGATCATAAACAAGTCGTCCTATGAACGGGGATTCGGACATGGGGTCGTGTACAAGACCCTCTTTGTCGATCTTGCGCAAGAAGGTGCCCGCCGAGGAATGCAAGCTTTACATTTTAAGCGCTTGGCTTCTTCGATTTCGTCTAAAAGAACAGCAAGGCCACTTTTACGGTCTCTCAATGAGGCAATTGCCGAGGATGGGTTACCAGAAATCGGTCAAAGAATAAGTGAAGGTGAGCCTTTATGGTGCGCGTTTCACGATTCTTCGAGCGAACGTATATATGGTCGTTACAAAGGGAGTGAAATCGCATACATCCACGCAGTTCACACTATTGGGTATGTTACAACCAAATTATGCGTCATTCACTTTGGCCAGGTGTGGAAATGATGCAAAACCAACGAAGGCCAGTATCACTCTGCGATACCCTCGGAATCCTGTTGTTGGCGACAAGTTTTCATCTCGCCATGGACAGAAAGGTGTGTTGTCCATGCTATGGCCAGAATGTGACATGCCTTTTACTGAGCTGGGTGTGTCTCCGGATGTGATTATAAATCCACATGCGTGCGTAGACATGGCAATTACAATATTTAAGTACTATGTGACACACAGATTCCCGTCTCGAATGACAATTGGCATGCTTATTGAGTCCATGGCTGGCAAGTCGTGTGCCCTCGATGGCCGTCATTTTGACAGCACACCATTTACCTTCAATGACAAGAATCAGAAGGCGGTCAATTTTATTGCCGAGCAACTCGCTGGCGCTGGCTATGCATACTACGGATCTGAGCCTGTCTATTATCGGATAGTCAAAACCGTAACCCTTTGTGCAAAGCCCCATGATATAGGTATATTCGGGGACTGTTGGTTCGCTGCTAAGATTTGAGGTCTTCGTGGGTGTAGTTTACTACCAACGCTTGCGCCACATGGTCTCTGACAAGTCTCAAGCTCGTGCATCGGGTCCATTGCATCACCTTACCCATCAGCCCTTAAAAGGCCGGAAGCACCACGGGGGAGTTCGTCTCGGGGAAATGGAGAGGGATGCTCTCTTGGCCCACGGCACCTCATTTCTCTTACACGATCGCCTGTTAGAATGTTCAGATTGTCATTACACCTGCTTATGCACAGCCCAATCCGAGCTTACTTCATGCCATATTGGAAGGACAGGCTCTTCAGATGGTTTTCCCTGTCAATTACTGAAGATTTGCAACTACGATACCGAGTGCACTTCAGATGCTGATGCGTGCATTGTACACTGCAAAAGAAGCCTTACAATACCCTATGTATACAGGCACGTCTTGGATGCACATGAGGACCAGATATATTGTAGATCATCATAGGTACCTTGTGAATGAGCTTTCTGGTATGAATATTAGTCTCGCTTTGCACATTAGCGAGTGATATTAGCGCATATGTGGGGGCAAAAAAGCAACAACAACATGATAGGATCCTTGTCGTTGTAGATTTGGCTAGACTTTGATGCATGGACTTGATTAGGTTCTTGATAAGCGGGTGCTGTCGGTGAATCATGGAGATTACATGCGTTTGGCGTTCGCAGCCACTCATCCGGTGGAAACGCAAGACTCGGAAACGCAAATACTGTTCAGGGTGTATATGTCACGCGACTCTCGCTGGAACATGATATGGCGCTGCCTCGCGGCGCTACGCCCGTCGCTTTACAGCTGCGTTAAGGCCGTCCACGCCGTCGCAGCGTTGCTGGTCCTCTATAAAGTATCTTTTTCCCTTGTCTCCGGACTACAGGAAGGGTTGATAGGCCACTGAACGAAGCGAATGGAGATTAATACCGCCGCGGGCGGGGCGCGCCGAGGTCCGTGCGATGCATAGGGAAATAGAGTGTGTAGATCCGGATTTCCCCGGCAGCGTAGTGTAGTCGTCTAACGAAATAGTTTCTCCCATGTTTGATGGGGTTTGTGACGGGGAATTGCGTCCGTCAATAAAAGTGACTCCTGAAGGATGATAATAGTTAGGAGTGAGAGGCGACTTACCCCTGCTAAGGGGATATCGGAGTACCCTAGGATGGGAAGTAGCCTAGGCGGGTAATACAAGTACGGGTTGTGCTTGGATACGTCTCAGTTGAACCTTGGGATCCTACTAGACTTGTATTTCCATTGCACTCCCCCATTGTCGTGATCATGATCAGATTGCGATAATCATGAAATCGCGGCAAGGAGGATAACATTTAAGATTAACATTTCAATAAGGTGGATCATCCTGATGGTACCGCAGTACCGACAGTTATTCAATCAATAGTTGGACATTTAATGGTGTGGTTGTTTTGTGTGATTAGTTGTTTTTGTCATTTTCGCCATTGTCGTCGAGGTCATTTATCCAGAGGGATTGGGGGGGTATTCAAGTTTTGGTGCGGCCTGTAAATCGCAGCGTAAGAGCCGTCACGTGCCGTGTACTGCCGCTGCACCCGGCGGTGCAGCCACACGGCCACACGGTGGCGGCCGCGGCTAGTTCTACTAGTGTCCCCTTTGATCCTCAGCTCGAACTTGAATCCCGGGCCAATCATCACACACGTTCAGAAGTTCGACCCAGGCCCGGGTGACCCGGTAAGCGGCTCGAAGCTAACAAGGAATGTGAACTAGCAGCAACCCATCATCATGATACCCGAACCATGCCGCCGGCCCCCGGGCCCGCCAGGCAACTTGAACTTAACTTGAACAACGGAGGCCCAGGCCGAGCCTGAGGCCGCCGCTTGAGCTTGAACTCTCCGAGTCCAAGTTAATAACTTGCAAGTGGCGGTGTGGAACAGTTTGTGGAACTCCATATTTGGGGAGCTCACTGCTGGCCAGTCAGTAACATACAAGCTCGTACCTACGGTATCACCGTATCACCAGCATGCCATGGCCGCCTGTAACATTCATTTGACATGGCTCAAGACAGAAGGGCTCATGAGGTCATCTCGACTATGAGCCCGACCGAAGAAAACGTTTCGCATCGATTCCGCACAATCTTCCGCCCACAAGAGCCATTGCTTATTGATGGTCTAGAAATGCTTGCATTTGGAGAGGCCGCAGCCGTAAACTACGTATGGCCACGTGGCTTCAAGTTTGCTTGTTCCTTCACTCATAGCTTGAATGGTCGTAGCGGGCATTTGCAGCTTGATTGCATCTCCAGAGGCAATGTTGCCATGTTCGAGATTTTGGGTTCTAGTTGTTCAGGGATTATTGGTTTGTGTCGAAATCCCTCTGAGATACTCCGATGCAGAGCGGATAGTGTGTATCATGACATGAAAAATCCGGCCGAATTTGGCAGGCGTAGCAACATACCGATATGCAAACGGCGGTTTGCTCATCGCTCTGTTGACCCTAAATCTGACCTGCTGCTGGTGGACCGTCACACACCCAGCGAACTCCTACTGCGGCAGGATGTAGCTGAACTCATCGTCGAGCGTGACTCCCTGCGCAGCAAAGTATCCTTTCAAAAAATATCAGACTGTCCTTGGTCTCACAGCACAAGGGTTAGTGAGCATTTTGTCGGCCGAAAATATGCATCATGCATTTCTCCTTTGGTATGCAACCTTATTCTGCAAAATTCTGGAAGTGGTCAATGTACTGCTGGCTGGGGCGACTTAAACGGTCGTGAATTCCGAGGCAAACTACTGGAACTGCATAGCGGACGTAAACGCGATGAGTTGTCTATTCCGGGAATGCTTTTTGGCCCAGGTGTCCCTGACATTGAAAGATATCACCATCAGCACATCGAAACCTTTGTGTTGCCATCTTTGAAGAGAAAAGGGCCGTTGGGTACATGTAGGTTGTTATTGCCCAGTCCAAAACGACAACAGGGTGCCTACCTTGTTTTGGTGAACAGGTCAGAAACGAATCCGCACGGGCAGCGCGGCAAGGATCGCGAAAATGTCCGTCTTGGCCGATTGTTGCGCCGCGCTGCAGAGCTAGACGTGAGCCGCTGTTGCAACGATGTGCGCACTTTGCTTATGGCACGTGCCCAGTGCGAAGAGGCAAACTTACAAGTTTGCCCTCCTCCCTCAATTGAAGGCAATCTACCAGAATATTCGCACTTTAGTATTCCCCAAATAAAAAAACAGACCATGTTGGAGGAGCTAAGGTCCACAGAACCTATTCCACAAGCAAGATGGCAAGACTCACGTACCATTGCATTCTACATTACTGATTTACTAGCATTACTTTCCCCAACGTACCGTTTTAGTGGTCATGAATTATCGGCCGCCCTAAAAATACCGGGCTATAATGACCGTCTATTGGGTAGGACAGCGAGCGCTTTAGTTCGGACAATTTTGCCCGCCCTAGTTCATGTCATTGGATTAGACAAGTCCTTGCGCAGAAGTGTCGAGCTGCTTAGTACCAATGACCTTATTTGGCCCTCTTTAGCGAGGATGTGCCTGCTGCTGTATGGATACCAGGAACTTGGGCTTAGTGAGGTAGAATTGGCTCCAGAAATCATAGGAGTGGAACAGTGGTCTGTCCATTCAGACTATGGTCTATCCATTGAAACATCCTGGTATACAGACGTTTCTACTCAAAAGAAACGGGTGTTTGACTCTTTTGCTGAGTTCCGGATATGCATGCCCATACCTCGTAGGGCACGAGCGCGATATTCTGCAGAAAAAAGGACTGGTAAGCTCATGTCCGCAAACCAATTGCAAGTCTATGGTGCCGCTGCAACGATCAAACAGGTACTACGCATACGTCCTTGTGACTCTGATAAACTCAACGAGATCTTACAAGATCTTCTCAGTCCCATTCCTCGCGACCTCCCCTTGTGCGCATTGTTGCATAAAGTTGAAATGTTATTGCAATCTGGAAATTATTGCTCTTTCCATCATTTCCTCGGTGTTCTTTCTTCACGACAATCTATATCGGAAATAAAATACTCCGGGCCACTCTTGGCTCTCAAGGCCCTGGTGGATAAATACCTGCCCTTTCGAGGGTTGTCCATTTTGTCCCACATCGGAGTAGGACCAATTGGACTCCCTCAGCAAGATGGGGGCCTGTGGCGTTTACATTTCTGTTGTTGGTCTTGTGGCATGCACCAAGGATATTCTTGTAGCGATTCAATGCCACTCTTTCAATACTTTGAAGTTCAATCACCACTCGAATCCTCATACTTTTGTTCTGGCTGCCTCAGTAATAATGAATATAGTCCCATGGGTCATGTTGTGCAGCTGGGAATATCAACATTTCCGTGTGGGAAGACCACTCAAATGTCTGATTTTTTAGTATCGTTGCATGGACCCATAGCAGGTCTAGGCGCCTCAGGACCCCATTCTAGACTTGTCGCTAAGACGCAAAGTGCCGCGAGCGCAGACTTTTATTGCCTTAGACATGCCATCACCGCCCTCTCCCAGGGCATTTTTAATCCATCGCAGAGCACGTGGTCCGATATTCTCTCGTCACTCGTGAACGCGTCAACCACATTTGCTGAGATACAAAATCTCAGCTCCACCTCTTGTGTTGCCAGACGAGAGAATTCAGATAAATTTTCCCTAAATCTGAGCCATGTCTCGGAGGAACAAACCAGTTTAGATAATAGGAGAAGGCAGTGGGAAGCATACCTAACATCTGACGTTATTTTACGCGCATCAACTTCGCTCTCAGGGACGCGGCCCGTATTCTCAAATAATATTGCGCCCTACGCAGTGCCGCAGACTGCCTTGGCAGCGCCAAGCGGAAGTGCAGGTCAGAGTCACAAGTCAAAACGAATCCAATGCCTCCTTGGTGCAGATGCAGGCACAGAGGAGGAGGGAGTTGCATGCTTGTTATGTGGGGGAGACTATGGTTATCTGACCAGCTTATTGAAGATTCCTCATGAGCCCCATCAACAAAAAGCCAGCTACAGTACTTCGCTAGACAGACGTTGGAGAATTCCAGAATGCTTAGGCTTCCACCCTACCCATGAATTTTGCTATCAAACTTTGCATAGTTTTTGTACCAGATGGTCGAACAGAAGATTACAACAAAGAAAAACCGCCCAGGAAAAATCAGTGCAACTTGGTAATAAAGGCCGATTGACACCAATAGGCTTGGACCAAGCCGGTTTTCTTTACTGGCGCTTGGCTACTGACCCCTGGTCTATACACATTCAAAGGCAACATGAAAGTGCCAGTCACGCCTGGAGTAGTCACAGAACTCTCCCCGTCATCTCTCAGGTAGCTAGGCATCTCAGAAATACAATTAATGATCGCGGCGATAACCTGCAGCAATTAATTTTGCGCCTTTACCCCGAAGTAGACAGCATACTTGAGCATCTCTGTCTCGATAGCGATGGAGCACAACTATGTCAATCAATTGAAACAGCCCTCCAAGCATTACCTACGGACGATTATGTGGATTATCCACGAACTGAGTCAAAAACGCGCCACCAAGTCGGTGATATTGTTTTTGTCAGGAGGACAGGAATGCTCTGGCGTACTAGAGTACTTGCTAGCAGAGTGTGCGACGACGGGCATAGAGTTTACTGGACGTGTTATCACAATTGGAGCATTGCTTTTGATTGCTGTTATGTTCGTGATGAAATCGTTGTTCCGGCCAAAAGTATATTTAGCGTAGCGCAGCAAAACCTACATCATTCCAGAATGCTCACGGTGAATAGTGACCATTTTTTGCCAATTTTCCAATCCTCAAATCTCATCGCCGCAAATTTTATTGGCGTTCCACATAGGACAGCGTCATCACCTCCAGCTTCGATTTTTGATAGTTCACCTAGGAGTGAAATTGCCCAAATACGTGCTGCCATTTTAACGGTAGAGGCCGCTCTTCCCCTTGGATCAAAACAGGGTTGGACTGATGAGACTTTTGTCCTCAGAACTCAAATGATAGAACAAGCAACCGCCGCAATTGAGCTCATAGAGCTAGTTTTCATGCTAGAAGATGAGCTCGAGTTGACTTATCTGGACCCTCGCTGGATATCCGCACGTAGAAGCTTTCCGAGTCGGTCATACTTGCTTCAAAACCCTTCTCCAAGCTGGGCAACACTGCTAATCTATTTGCTGGATGGTGCCATTTTTTATACCAAATGTAATTTGTGTGCAAACAACGCAGAATAAACTTCGCCATGTGGGGCCAGTAGAGACAGCCGTGTCTCGGGACTCACAGTCGAGAGACTCGGAAGCCGGAGAAGAGCCAAGAGCCATACATCCGCTGGCGGCGCCATGGCAGAAGGTCCCCCGCAAGAGGCATTCCATTGCGAATTCAAGTTCATTACTAGTAGGTGTCACTGAAGGAACTCCGGAGTTACTTCAAATCAAGTTCAGTAAGCTGAGAAACCGGTTTCTTACTGAGGTATAGGAGCCATCCTGACGGATGAGGCGGACTCGGATGATACATTAAATGAATAAATCTGCACTTTCAATGAGATACCCCGTCAACGGGATCTGTCAAGTTCACGACCAGGCGGCCGGCGTCGCCATTCGGGGGCGGCCAAGAAGATGGTCACGGTTACTAGTATATACTAGTATATATCTTTAAAACCCTAGTACACTTATAGTTTCCTCCGAGTCCTCCGAGTCCCCATATTGCTGAGTGGCTCGCTGAGGATCTTTTTTGGGAGCTACTCTCCTAGTAAAAGAGCGACTACACGCCCGGAGTTCAGTGTTCCCAGGGTAGACTCCGAGCCGGCTTCCAGGTTGGGCTCGGGAGCTGAGCTCAGGCCTTTGGGTCACAGGATGACTATCATATAAATAATCCGAGATAAAATTAAATGAGATCAGCAACATTCATCGGCATCTCTTCAATTTGCGTATTGTAAAATGCCTCTATATCACGCATATAGCGCACATCTCCAGAGGTGAGGAAGTTGATAGCAACACCTTTGCGTCCAAAGCGGCCAGAGCGCCCTATTCTATGTATGTAATTCTCACGATTTGTGGGTAAGTCATAATTGATTACAAGTGAGACTTGTTGCACGTCAATACCACGAGCCAGGAGGTCGGTGGTAATCAGGACTCTGCTCGAACCAGAGCGAAATTCACGCATGATGATATCACGCTCTTTCTGATCCATGTCACCATGCATTGCGGAAACCGTGAAATCTTTTTGAGTCATGTTATCAGTCAACCAGTCAACCTTGCGCCGGGTATTGCAGTAAATAATAGCTTGAGTGATTGTGAGCGTCTCGTAAAGGTCACAGAGGGTGTCGAGCTTCCATTCTTCGCGCTCTACAGCTATGTAAAACTGCTTGATTCCCTCCAAGGTCAACTCGTCTTTCTTAACCAGGATTCTAATGGGCTCCTGCATGAAGCGACTAGTTATTTCTAGAACTTCTAATGGCATTGTTGCCGAGAAAAGGGCAACTCGAACCTGCTCAGGGAGAAACTTGAAAACATCGTAGATCTGGTCTTTAAAACCACGTGAAAGCATTTCGTCAGCCTCATCTAGAGCAAATATTTTAGTGTCAGCAAGACGCAGAGCACGACGATTTATCATGTCGTACACGCGTCCTGGTGTCCCTACAACTACGTGCACACCATTCTGCAGAGTCCTTATGTCATCACGCACGGCGGTACCACCGACGCAAGCGTGGATTCTGACAGACATGAAATCTCCAAGGGCGATCATAACCTTGACAATTTGCTGTGCAAGTTCACGAGTCGGCGCCAAGACTAACGCTTGACACTCTGCAAGTCCATTGTCAACCTGTTGAAGGATTCCAATGGAGAACGTCGCCGTCTTGCCTGTGCCCGATTGCGCTTGCGCAATCACATCTCGGCCCATGAGCATCGGCTTGATGGCCTATTCGAATGAAGACTTGGTTTACTTCAGTTGGTGACGACTCGGCGCAGGTGACCCTTTGCTGGATTGCAGAGGGCTTTTCGAAGCCATACCTAACAATTATAGAGTAACAAATTTATTCAAAGACGACAATGTTACGCGTAAATCCCCCGGAGTAGCTCCTCGCGAAGCTCCATGTTGTCAAAAGTTTCAATCGCTTCGTCCCAATTGGTATCGATTTCTTCATCCTGACATGGATTGTTTATACGAATGTATGTTGAACACAAACACCTTCACTGAAATAGAATTGTCTTGCGCTTGGTTATCTTCCTCCATCGCTGAGATGGGCGATGGGCGTATAAGAATCCTACTAGAGGGGACCATCCTGGATGCATGCCGTATTGCAGTCCATGGCCGCCGACAATAAGTTATGGTCGGTCGAGGCTGTAGCGCCCTCAATATATATGTATACGCTACTCGGGCCCGCCGGGACTCGGAAAAGAAATGATGGACGCATACCGCCCGCCGAGCCTTCAGGGCCTTGGGTCATTGGGTCACCCTGCCCGGACACCGGAAATTCCAATAGGTACGACAGCGACTGGGGAACGATAGGAAAAAATTAGGGCGTAATTACGCGTCCATTTATTTATACTATCTTTCGGAGCGATGTGGTTTGGGGCGGGGTTTTTCTCCATCCGTCGCACCGCGTCGCTGCTGGTTTCTCTGCGTGAGGCTGCCCGCAAGGTACCAAACTTTGCACAGCCCATTATTTAGCATACGGAACCTACGCCTCAGCAAAATTTTCCCGCCACTCGGCCCGCCGCGTGGCCTCAGCAAAAAGCGCATCAACGGTGCAAAAGCGACGACCCCCCCCCCCCCTTAGCCCCCCCCCTTGCCGTAAATTCTTTTCGAATATGAAATTGACCCCTCCTCCACGAGTCCTAATTAAGATGAATTACCCTGCGAATCCAAATACTGCGTGGAGACTTCGAATTTTATAGGGGGGTAAGCGCAATTAGTCGACGTTGATTTGATTTTGCGCAATGTGCGTACAGCCACGCGCCGGCCGAATGGCGGGAAGTTTTGCTGAGGCGCAGGTTCCGTATGCTAAAATAATTGGCTCTGCGCAATTTGGTACCATGCGGGCAGCCTCGCGCAGAGCAAGCAGCTGCGACGCGGTGCGACCACTGCGATAAAACCCGAACCCCAAACAAAAAATCGCCCCTGAGACGTATAAATTGAACCATAATTACGGAAAAATTATTTCCTAGCGTTCCATATCTATATAGGGCTCTATGGGAATTTCCGGCTTGTGTCTAGGCCGACCCCCCCCTAAAAATCGAAAGTCCCCACGGAAAATTAAGTGTCGCAGGGTAATTCAGCACGAATTTACCTTAGGGAGGATGATCGCTCCCGGGCCGAGTCGGAATCTTACTGTAAAAAGATTCCCGGTGTCCAGGTCAGCTTAGGCCTTGGGATGCATACGGGGATGCAAGCGGCCGAGCCCAGGGCCTTGGGATGCGGGCGATAGGCGGCGGTTTAATTTACCACCCTGGCTAGTCCCCACCCGGGCAACGGCCCATCGTGCCGCGTGGTTTTGTCACGGTCCACGGGGCACGGGGCAGGGTATACGCGGGTTTCGTCACGGTCCATCGTGCCGCGTCGCAATCCACATCTTTGGCGAGAATTCCGTCCAGCAGGTCCTTCCCTTCATCCGCACATTGCGCCAAAGGCTGCTCAACGGGACGCAAAAACACTAGCTTGACCGCCAATCACTTGACACGGCAGTAGCCTGGAGTACATAAATAACGTTAATATGATTGCTGCACGTAGCCATTACATTTTGCTCACGTCCTCAAAGTTTGAAACGAGGTCGGGAACATCTTCATCGTCATCATTTGCATCCCTAGAAGCTCTGACATCAGGAGAATCGGTCGCATTGCTGTCAACTGACATGTTATCCGCGATTTGCTTGAGGTGGTTTATATTGTCGGGCCCAAGCTGGTTCATTATGCCGGGTAGAAGTTCAGTTAGTTCTAGACAAAAGGGGCAATCAGAGGGACTGAAAAGAAATCACACTTACGCTTGTTCTCGTTAGGGCCACTCACAATATATGTATTAGCGGCGATTGATGCTTGCACTGGGATCGAACAAATTACAATTACACAAGAAGCAGTGCAGGGGGCTGACCTTTTGGATTTGTGAAATGAATCACTTTTCCATCTGCAGTGAACAGATTTACTTCTTCTATGGCGGGTATATTTGTGACACCCAATTTCTTTAGGGTGCTCCCCAATTTTTTGTCGTCAGACGTGGCTGTTTTGTGGACGGTCTTCTTTTTTCTGCGAATGGAACCTTTGCCACCAGTACGAGACTGTTGAGTCCCCCCAAAACGTCGCGCTATCATTTTCTCTCTTGCGGAGGCGACGTCCATATCCGGCGAGTACACAGTTCGCGATAGGAATTGCGTAGATCCCACGTACAATTTTAAGCATGTAGCCTAGTTACAATGGTCCAATGAATATCTCGTTTGTAATGGACATCGTAGAACGCCTGTGGCTATCCGAAAATTTTGGTTTCACCTCAATTTGGTCCAACTAAAACCTGGCCCCGGGCCTCGAGGAGTAATCTGGCGTCCCCCCCCGGCCCTGGCTTATTTGCGGTCCGGCCCCTCATCAGGGTACTAGTAGGAATTGAGTGACATCTTACTTTGTTTGGGTCGAACTACTTTTGGTTTTCGGTCAGGCTGAGGCTGGGACTTAGTACTACTAGCTAGGCTACTGGTAACCACGCCGCGGCGGCGCCCCGCCAGTCGCCACACTCGCCGCCTCCTGAACCCCCCAGGCCACCAAAGGCACTGTTCGGGGCCTTGCGGGACCATATCCTGCCAGGTTTTACCCTTTTTGGCCCGGATTTTGGACATCTAGAGCACTAGGTGGCGGGTTTTGCTAAACTTACCCCCTTCCCTCTTAGGGCTCTACGACGAAACTACGTCAACTTCACGAAGTACGTTACGTTGAACTTCGCAGGGCTTTTGGTTTCGGAGTCACGGATCAGGCTGCCGGTAACTTGAATTTAGTCTTGAAGTAAGGTTCAGATCTCCATTCCTACCCTGCCCCTCATGATCACACTTAAATGATCACACCCCTCTTTGCGGGATTAGGACCTAGAATTGGTACCACCGGGGTCTGGCAGCACGGCCTGGGGAGTCACTACAGTACTGCTGCGCTCCTAGGCACACTCCAGCCCCTAGAAAATTTCCGCTGCAGTCGCCTGGCGATTTCCCACCAGGCTTTAGGTTGGTGCTAGCTGCTTGCTCGTTGAGTGATTGTCATTGTAGATCGGAGTTCGGAACTTTGGTCCAGCCGTCCCACAAGGTCCAACTTTCTTTGGCGGCTGGACATGCACTGAAGTATTGCCCGCAACATTTTTTTTATCCTACTTTTTTTTCCCAGCCTTCTTGTTTTTTTTGTCAGCAGCACGACGAGCCTCTTCCTCCGCCTTTCGTTGTAAAAACAACCGCACGGTATTTTGAACTAGAATAGCGCTACCTTGCTTCTTATGCGTCTCCGCCAAGTGGCAGCGGTCGAATTCGCCCTGCCGCAGGGTGATTTCCTGTAATGCGCGCTCGGCCTCTAGCTCACTGTTATGGCGCCTTTGCAAGGCTTTCAATTGTTCTAAATTCGCAAGACGTTCCTGCTTGAGCCTTTCGAACTCAGATTCAAGTCTGCGATAATCAGATGCATACTTATTTTCCCATCTAGATAGGTCGCGGACAAGCTGTTGCTGCTTCTGCTTGAGAAAATCAAGTGCTACCTCGTGTGCACTTTCTTCCGTTTGACGGGATTCGTTCAGCTTGCTTACTTTGACTTTTTGTGTCTGCTCTGCCTGCCTATATGACCGCGCAACAGAACAGGCACGTGCCTGCGACTCCTTGCGATAGTACTTCGCATCCGTCGAAGTCTTAGTCCTGACAGACTGTAGTTGATGCTTCAGATATTTGATTGCATGCTGTTTCTCCTGCACTTGTTTCTGGTGCTCAACCCTCTCCAATTCCAAGTCATGGTCATATTGGCGTGCTGCCATGGACAATTCTCTATCTCGCTCGATTATGGCATTAAAGCGATCTTGGTTTGCCTTGTCCTCAGACAGCTTACATTTAAGGTCTATGAACAGACCCTTTTCGACCACCTAGTACAGACAGATAAAACTTATTTGGTGGGAAACGGTTACCTCACTAAGGGTTGTCCTCAAGCTCTCAATTAGGTTCAATCTTTCCTGTTGTATTTTTATCAAATTGCCCGCTATGTTGGGACTGTCCTTAAGATTTCTGCATAGATCTTTAGTAGAATCTCGAAGAGCACGTGACACCTCCTGGATCTCGCTTTGAATATTTTTATACTTTGACCGATTCGTCGAACCCTTAAGCCCTTCTCGCTGTGCTATTAGGCACTCGTAACGCTGCTCTAATTGCCTTTGGACTGATATGATACGAGAGATTTCATCGCCCACAAACTTAGAAAGCTCGTCACGGTGCTGAAGTACGTCGGGTGATATGGATTCCAGGAAAGTGAGCTTTTCGATAGCGTCCTCTATAACCACAGCTACTCTACGACTTTCAATGAACGAGAGAGGCATTGGCTAGCGCGCATAGATGGTATCTCAGATATATGTGTAGTGTATCCTTGCCAGTGGCCTAGTACTGCGGTAGGTACTGCGGTACCGTACAAGAGCAGGCCAGGGCGGGTACCCCCGACAGCATGCTACTACCATACCACACCCGCCATGCTTGGATTAGACTGCAACAGCCCTTTAATTCCTATGACTCTACAGCGATTGTACTATCCGAGACTTCGCCCCGGGAGGTCCCCGGGCCCGGGCCGGGCCCCCTGTACACTTACATCACCGTTCAACACGCAACACTTACATCACGATCATAAACACAGTTAAACCAAAACTACTTAGTGTATTTTAAGGTAGCTCCGCGGCAGACTATCTCAGCCGCCGTACTCCCAAAGGTGCGTATTCCTTTGGTCTTGCATTATTCGCAGCGATCACTGCCGGTGCGATGGAGATTGCGATGGTCCGAGATAAAACCCGCCCCAAACCCAAAATCGCCAGGGAGCTCTAACTCTAGTACCTAGCACCTCTAGAAATCGCCCCTGAGGCGTATAAATTGAACCATAATTACTATGGAACCTTTCTATTCCGAATGGAAAGGCTGCATTGGACTTGGCAAATTCGATGCAATCACATTTTTAGGCTCAGCCTGAGTAAGAACAGAAATTATCATTAAAGTAGCCACTGGTACCATTTTGGATGTTAACCAGCAACGCCGTATTCGATGCACTGTACAAGCTACTCTGTGAAAGTTTGAAGGGGCAAAGGAGCTTCAAAGCGGGCTCACGTTTCTAAAAATGATCAGGGAGGGTCTGTTCGTGCTCCATTAGAATAATCTTGGCCGGATTGAGCATCAGGCTATTCTCCTTCTGACGGGCAGATACCTTGCGCTTCAATATGGCATCGTTAATCGCCTCTCGATATTCATGAGTCGTAAACAACTCAAAATCATCGAGCGTGAGACTGAGTTCTTCCTTCAAGGCGGGCTCATCGTCAGCGTCGTGAAATTCCGCGACAAACGGATGCCTAAGGGCGTCTATGACTGTGCAGCGATGGCCTGGTTCAGGATTGTAGCAGAAACATTGACTCAAAAAATTCAATGCTTCTGCACTTACGTTTGGGAAAACCTCGACAAAGGAAACTGGTTGCAGGGGTGGTAACATCTCGAGGAGTGTTGATGCGTAGACAGATCCAACAGAATTCACGTCGCAGACACTCGGCCGGCCAATGAGTTCTAGAATCTTTACAATCTGGTCAATAATTGATGTTCCCTGGAAGACTGGTTGACCCAATAGCATTTCTGCGTAGACACAGCCAACAGCCCAGATGTCTACAGCGCAACAGTAATGTGTACATCCGAGGAGGACTTCTATCGCGCGATACCACCGAGTACCCACGTAATCTGTCAGTCTGGGATTTTTGACTGCGTTTTTTCCCACCTGCAAAGAACGCGCAAGGCCAAAATCACAAATCTTCACATGACAATCCGCATTGACAAGTAAATTTGAAGGCTTTATGTCCCTGTGCACGACACCGGCACTATGAATGAATTTAAGTGCCTTTAAAAGCTGATAGATAACGTATTTCATGTGCATTGCCTCTAACACATTTGCACGAATTACTGCGTGCAAATCTGTTTGCATAAAGTCATATGTTATGTATATATCCTGATCATTTCCTGCACAGATCACATGGTGCATCCTGATGACATTGTCATGACCACTAAAAGCTTGCAGATACATGATTTCTCGGTATACACGTTGTGCATCATCTGATCGGCCTAACACGTTAAAACATTTCTTCAAGACAATAACTTGACGTGTCCGCTTCTCAATAGCCTTCCACACAACCCCATATGCACTTCTCCCCAAACGATGGCAAAGCTCCAATTGACGCAACACTCGTGTTTCCACAAATTCGTCTGCAAGGGTTTTCCCCACATGCGGCCTTGACATCAAGCATCAGCGTTCCCTCTGGAGATAGGCAAAAAAATTGAGCTCTAATGGTTATGGGCTCGAAGTCAAAATTAGTGCCAGCTTGCAGGTCAGCCGAATAGGTCCAGCTTATATAGGCATCCCTAGCAGGTAACGTAGGTCACTTTACGTAGGGTAATTCATCTTAATGAGGACTCGTGGAGGATGGGTCAATTTCATATATATATTTACAGCAAGGGGCGGTGCCTAGGGCGGGTATTGAAGGACAGAGAGGGCCGCAGACTTGCCACGGCGCAGAGAGTGCCCCCCCCCCGGGCCGCCCTGGTGTCCAAATCATAGAACGGAATCGGAGATCACTTAACGCACTTCTTGAGGTGGGTCGCCCAGGCTGCGCGCTTGGATCAGGCGCTTCTCTATCAGCAATTTGGAGATCTATTCGCGGTCGCGCGCCGAATTAGGGAGAGCAGCAGCTCTTCCCTCGGGCTATGGCTTCGCCGGCCTCGGGGAGACGGGCCAAGGTCCAAGGGCCAAGGCTACAAACGCACGGTCTCGGGGAGTAAATCAGATTGCTGACCGTTCACTGGCACAAGTCCAGATCGTAACTTAGACTGTGGGCAGGGACAAGGGCCCGGCTCGAGGGCCCGGCTCAGCCGAGCAGATCGTATTTTAGACTGTGGCACTAGCAGAAGCCATTTGGGGCACATGATGTTCTGCTGTCGTGCCTGCACCTCGACAATGTCCCTTTTCTTTTAACTATAGTTTTAACGTGACTGTCCGCTGTCAACTATGTGAGGGGACCCACAGAAACCAACTATGTCGCTATAAAATTCATCGTCTGCATATCTATCAACGAAACAGCATTTGTCGAGGTTGCGGCAAGGCGTGTTCCTTTGGAGTTCCAGGCAACCTCGAATATATCCGCAGACCCAAGATTAAATGCTCTGATTAGCCGCCCTGTTGCAACCGACCAGATATTAAGCTGTCCGCCCAGGGACCCAGAGGCAAGCATTGTACCATCAGGTGAAAACGCTATTGTGTAAACCTTTTTAGTGTGATTGCGAAGTGTGAACGCGCAGACGCCTATTTCGGTATCCCACAACCGCACTGTCGAATCAAATGATGCAGAAGCAAGGCGAACTGGTGCCTATCAGCTCAAACTCAATTGCGAGTATCACAGCAGACACTGTTTACGAGACATTGGGAATAGAAGTCGAGGGCCCAGTTGGCGTCCATCGAATTGTATATATTTCCTCTGTGTGGTCGCTAAATCGGTAAACAGGACTAGACCTAGTAAACATTGGCGTCTTGTAAGTGCAAATAGTAGTGAATAGGAGGCTTGTTACTAACTGGCCAAGTTGCCACACAAATACATTGTGATCATCAGAGCACGAAGCCAGTAAGGTTCCAGAAGGGTCCCATCTAATTGCATTTACCTCATCAGCATGGCCGACCAGTACTTGAAGTGGGGTTGTGGTTGTTGATGGCGAATCTGAGACAAACTCCATATCAGACGACAAGGCACAAACTGCGATAGTTCGATCTGTTGAACAAGATGCAAATACATCACGCCCTTGATACCCTCCTGAGTAAATACTGACTAATATTACGACATCCTTAGGGATAGATGAACTAACCGCGTTTCCAATCGACATCGAGCACTTGGGCTGAGTGCGCTTCAAACTTGTGTTGCAATTTGCCTTCAAGATTTCTTAGGGTTTCAATAAACTGGTATCGGACGCACCTGTGTTAACATCCCAGACGGACACACACTTGTCATACGATCCAGTTAGGAGCCGTTTGCCCAGAGCATCAAACCTCAGAGAAAAAATCGATTCAGAGTGAGCCGCAAGTGCATATTTTAAAGCTCCATCCCGAGTCCAAAGGCGCGCTATGCCATCCATGCAGCCAGTTGCGAGCAGATCACCACTTGCGGACCACTCTAATGTGGTCACCTGGATGACTTTTTTACGATATGCGCCCAAGAAGAGACACAGAGAAAAAGATGAGACATCATGGTCATCTTCAACTATCGATGACGATGGACTGTGGTTCGGCGGGGCAACATACTCCAATACTTTGGATTCTGGAGGAGAATTCGCAAAATGAGTCGCATCGCTGTCGAAATTCCAAAGTCGTACGGTTGAATCACCAGATCCAGATGCAAGCAATTCGCTATGTGGGTGCCACGAACAGCAAAAGACTTCTGCGTCGTGCCCGGCAAGGACAGTCACGGTGTCAGGACAGTGTGAAGATGATGCTTGCACACTCTCATGTATTGACGTCTTATCAACTGTATTAAATTGTGTCTCGCCGCTCGATGAAGATAAAGTATTGCTCCTCCCTATATAATCGAAGCTAAAAAAAATATTTGTCTTCGCGCAGATTAGATGCGGGCACCATTTCTATTTGTTGATTCTGCCGGAACCTCATGCTTTGCCCGCTTCGTCTCTGTCTTGCTCTGTCCTTGCTCCTCTTCAATATTCTCATCACGATTCTTGTCATATTTCACGGTCCATTTTGAATATCTGATGGGTTGACTACGTGACATTGTTTGTAATATTTCAGGTTGGAGTAAACCAAGTGATTTGAAGGAGTCTGATGGTTGGCTACAGATTGGATCAGCATCGGTCAAGCAGTCCATTTGCTGTTCGACCTGGCATACATACGGTTGAGTTGTGATGAAGTTAGATTCTAACACACCTGCAAATACATGAGACCTTTCTGGATAAACGATATCAGGGCGCCCGGTGGTAGGTCGTCTGAATGATTCGCGGCTGCAGACTTTGTGACCAAAGACTCGTATGCGAAAGTAAATGCGGAATGCAGGTGTCCTGATTCCTGGAGATACCGATATACAAGGAGATTAACTTCCTCCGCTGACAGGGCCATTGCAAAGGTGGCGCCAGCTTATTTAGCTTACCCACTACTAGACTGATCGGGGTACGGGGACCCGCGATCAGCGGAGATGCGGATTTTTCTTCGCAGTTCTGTTCGCACTACACCAACTCGAAACTTTGCATCCCATTATTTTATCATACGGAACCAGCGCCTCAGCAAAAACTCCCCGCCGTTCGGCCTGCGCGTGGCTGCACCGTGACGCTCAGGCTCACTGGCACTAGCATTGCGCCAAAAATAAAATCAACATTACGCTAATAGGCTAAGCGCTTGACCCTTATAAACATCCAGGTCTCCACGGAGTCCCAAGCGCCGCAGGCTAATTCACCCTAATTGGAGCTCAGGCTAACTTGAAGGGAAGGTAAGGCAGAATGTTATCCCAGAGAATTAACCGTGACCGTCTTCCGGCTAGGGGTAATTTGACGCTGCGACCCAGAGCCGGCTTTAGGCGGTGTACGGTGGGCTGACGCTCGGCTTAGCCACACCCCGGAAATCATTCCCTTTGAGCCCTATATAGATATGTAACGTTAGGAAATATTCTTTTCGTAATTATGGTTCAATTTATACGGCTCAGGGGCGATTTTGGGTTTCGGGCGGGTTTTATCTCGGACATCTTAGAAGAAAGAATTACCCGGGGTTACCCGGGCCCTAGACTCATGGAGTATGCGTCCAAATCTTAGAAGAAAGAATTACCCGGGGTGGGGCGGCACGAGAGCAGTAAGGTTTTGGTTGGGCAAGGAGGGCAGCACTGGCATAGGGCCTTGGCGAACACTGGCACGTGAAAGGCCAAGAGCGTCGCCGCGACCTAACCGTGACAAGACTCTTGGGAGGGCGGCGCAATAAATCCTCGGAGGCCATAGGACTGATAGGAGGCTCGGGGGCACGAGATTCCTCATGGAATTCCCAGTACCCAGCGGCCTCGGGTGCGCGCGCGCCGCAACGCTGCCAACTTATTTTAGTGACTGAGCCACTCTGCTGGCACGTTACCGAGGTGACGCACTGTGGGTCGGCCATGTGGGCAGTTCCAAGGGTGATCAATCACTGCAAGCTGGCTCATGATCTTTGCCATCTGAGATCGTTTCAGCGCAGTACCGATCATGATGGCAGATCGACATGCCTTTGACGCAAATAAAGCATGAAGACTAGGTAGTCTAGTATTATCATTATCATTTTCTATACCGGGGCCTTCTGACTTGGCTAGCATTGACAATAATCTGCGGATATCTGCTTCACCAAACGCCACCCCTTTGGCAATGGGCAAACCCAGAACTTTCACGCGAGCACCGCGTGGTGCGGCTTCGTCAATTAGCATAGTAAAACCATTACTCTCAAACACACTACGTGTCTCAATGAAAAGTTGTTCGTCTGACTCACCAAGCTGAAGGGAGAAAGGTGCGAGTAAAGGCTGCGTATGCAGTTTTGTGTCTTTCCAGTTGCACTCGTACCGAAATTTCTCATCTGCTGCATGTTGGTCTATGATAAAAAGATCATCACGTAATTTACAGGTCAAGAAGCCAAGATTAAATTGCCCTATGATGCTCATTTTTTCAAAATCACTTTTAGACAGAGCTGCTGACGACTGAGGTCGAGGGCTTAAGTGCGTAGTTGCGATCAGGCTATAAATCTGTACGACTGAGTGCTTTGACCCCCGAAGACGTTCACATGCGACTGCTACCTTCCAATCGACAACGGTTTGATAAGCCTTGCGTGCAAACTTTCTGGTGCTATCCCTGGGTTCTTTCCTCTTCGATGCATCATCAGGCCCAAGCTGCACTACAACACATGAAGTGACAGCGTTTTTTCCCTTCGCTTTACAGGACACACCCGCTGCTGAAAGCATTCCTGATGTTCCCCGATTTTGCATCTTAATTTTAGGTGGCTGACTCGAACTAGTTTGAACAAAGGGAATCGACGCAGCACAGGAGCTTGTGGAGGTATGCACCTGCTTGAAGGTATCAACACGTCCTTTTGATTCCCAATGAGACTTAAGGGCACCCTTTAAGCTATCTAGAATGGATGTTTCGTTGTAAATGAACACTTCACGCTTGTTAGGCGTGACATTGATGTCAACAGCTGCGCGTGGCAAATTCAGGTTGATGACAAAGGCAGGCTTATGTTCCATTTCAAGCCGACGCCATGTGTCATTGACGGCTCGTACAATTCTAGGTGCGTCAATAGGCCGCCCATTGCAGTATACATATTGGCATCTATCGTATCGACCAGCGCCAGCTCGCAACACAAGCCCATGTGCCGACCACTGGGATGTATTTAATTTGTCGCCAAATACTGCATCAAATTGTTCTAGGCTTTGCGCCAATTCAGCACCGAATAGTGAAGAAATGCCCTCTCTGATTGTTCGTTTGCCTCGGAGTGCGACAGTTGTGAAACTTTTACCATTGGTATGCAAAGTTATACGAAGTCTGCAGTGAGTTGCGATTAGTGCGTATTCATGTAAAATCCGCAAGGCTTTGGTATAGTGTCGCTTTTTGTTTCGCTCTAAGTCGGCCCGTCTGGCAGGTAGTTCCTCAAAAAGTCCCTTGACCTTCACTGTGGTACCAAATCTTCGCGCACATGTGACGGCTGTTGTCATCACACCATCGCGTGTGAATGAAAGCCTAGCCCCCATTTTCTCAGATCTGCATCGTGTAACCACTGAGAGATCTGCTGCAATTTTACATATTGAGGAAAGTGCCTCTCCACGGAATCCAAAGCAACCGACAGTATGCAAGGCAGCAATGCTGCTTAGCTTTGATGTTTTGTGCCGGGCGACAATGTTTGTGAAGTCTGCAGGTGCAACTCCACACCCGTCGTCGGCACATTCAATCTCAGAAGCACCAAAATCTACAAGGCGTATCTCAATTAAAGTTGCCGCTGCATCTAACGAATTTTCAACCAACTCTTTAATCGCAGACGCCAGGTCTACCACCACTTGCCCAGAGCATATCAGCCGGACCGACTCGGTGTCTAGTTTAGCTATTGACATACCGTAGGTAGCTGACGTGCTCTGAGTGGTCTGTACCTACGGTACCTCTACAGTATGGTACCTACGGTACCTACGGTATTTTTGTATTAAGCTCATACAGAACGTGGCCTTGTCACTCCGTGACTCCACCGGCTGCCGCGGCCGCCAATGTGAGCCAGACCTAAGTACTACCATGATGATATCTAACTGCCAGTACCGTGGAATCGTCCGGCCCGGGACCTCAGCTCAGGCTCAGCGGAGAGAGCGACTCCGAGTCAGGCTAGATTACCATATCGCCACCGCCGCCGCATGTGGAGAACCACTCCGAACTGACATCTGGTGCTTTTGTGATCACAAGCTTTTTGGCGATTCCCTATCTCGTTTAGACTTATCGTGGAGTTAAATCACGATCTCTGTGTTGAAGAGGCGCAAGCTCGGTATGTATGGGTTGCACGGCACGTAGATGGCCTTATGGCGAGCGGCCCTTTCCTACTAATTGTCGGGGCTGTTGCTGGCAAGATTTTGGCGCGTGTAGTGCCACGCAGAGTTGCGGTTCGTCGATTATCTTAGTCGCCCCAGGCGACAAGAATGAGCTACAGTGGGCGGATGGTCTATCACTGGCAGTGGGTGGACTCGGGGGTGGGTATTTGGCAATGGGTGGGCCCGGGCATAGCGTGACTGGGCGACCGCCACTGGCACGGTGATGAGGCTACAATACGCTCCGACTCGGAAGGGCAAGGGCCCTTAGCCCGGGTACCGTGCCGTGGCAATTCCCCCAACGCTCACCCACGGATAGTTTAGCCATTACCTGTAATACATTACCATTTTAAGTTTACATCGAGATACTAAAACTTGAAACTCGAAAAATGTTCAAGTTATTCAGGCTGCTACCTAGTAACCTAGTATTAAACCTACGGTACCGTATTTATCGTTGCAACGGACGAAAGAAATTCTTTACAAAAGAAATTCCAAAAAGTCGAGTACAGGGATAACTTGAAATCGGCTTGTTCAAGTTCAACTTGGGCTCATTTTGCACCGTCACGGTGACTTTCAGGCCCGGGCGCAAACGGCACCAGCAGCCCCAAATAAGACGCGCGCTGGCAGGGCAGCCTTTTTTTGCAGAGCAGTGTGCGCCCGGACGTCGAACGCGAACCTCTAGGCAAGACGGTACGAAGTTACGGCCCGCTCCCACTACCGTAGGTACCTACGGTACCTACGGTACCGTAGGTACGTACCTACGGTAGCTCTCTAACTTATACTAGTAGTAAAACACGCCCAGTATTTTCCCGATGAGGAGCCACATACTCACTATTGAAGGAGTTTTAATTTTTTCCTTGGTATATCGTGCGACTCCATCCTGCCCAAATCAATGCAGCGGCCATGGCGAGTGCATGGCTGAGAATGTCTGCAAATGTGACGACGGCTGGGCTCACTACGCTGACTGCTCCGGCCGTGCGATACAGGCCGCGCCAGGGAATATGGTCTGTTATTACATGCCACTACACAGGTCTTTGTCCAAGTACAACTGCATGGGTTGACAAGGCCCGAAGTAATGGAAGAGCACATGGCGATATGGAATGTGGTAATGTTGGTATTTGTAACCGTAACGATGTACTTACACGCCGAGCAAATCGCTAACTGCGCGTGTGTATGATTTGCTTTGTAGGGGAGTTGCTCATGCCCAGCCGGTTTCACTGGAGAAGCTTGCCAACGCTGTCCGCCACCCTGCGTCACAAATACCTAAAATACATGATTGAGTCGCATGCCTAGTTGAATGTGGTCAAGAATGCAGCAACTATGGCAAATGCGTCACTATGCACCATGCTGCACTTGATTTTGGTCCAAATCGAGGCTCTGCTCAAACCAATCTTGGTGATAGTTTGGGTCCTCTCTATAGTAACTGGGAAGCTGAGTATCTCATGATGTGTATTTGCGACTGGGGATTGTTTGGGCCTGAATGCGAGACGCGCATGTGTCCAAAAGGCTTTGACCCACTCCTGCACAGCGGCCTTCATCAGCGGGAGATCAACATCACAACAAATGCGACAAATAAAGGCTCACGCCTAACCGGCATATTTATAATGACTTTCAATGGCTTTAGTTTTGAGTTCAATGCAAACGCAACACAATTCGATGAGGTTGCATGCAAAGCGGCTTGGGAATCACTTGACAACGTCGAGCAAGTAGCCTGTCTCCGTGGCACTCTTAACGAGGCAGGAGGGTCAACCTACAATATCAAATTCTTAGCATGGCCTGCGGTTCCTATGCAGAACAATGTGTTTAATCATGATGGGAACCCCCCTCTCTCTGCATTCACATGTGACAGCTCTAACGTTACTGTTCTTCCATATGGTGACGTCACATGTCATATTGAGGACGTGGTGAGAAACGGTATTCGTGAATATAAGTTTTGCAGCGGCCGTGGTACGTGTGACTTCGCCACTGGTTCCTGCAGCTGCTATACAAATTTTGAAGGCGTAGCTTGCGGTAGTAACGTTGCTGCACTTTCAAGTGATAGCGTGGAGATTCTGCTTCTCTACGCTACAGAGAGTTCCTTCCAAAACACAATTCTCAAGCTAGACGCAGAGGCAAACCCTTCGGATTCATTTAATTTTCTTGAGCTTGTCTCTGGTAGTGCCGATACAGCTATGTTTACGATTGCAGGAGATGGAGATATCACAGTTGCCAATGGCGACGTCAAGGTACTCGCAGGCGAACTGTCTTTATACTCAGGTCTTAAAGTTGTTGATGGAGGTGCGACTATAACAGCGGGAGGGCTTCGTATCTCAGCAGGTGGCACCACAATTAGTGATGGTGGTCTTAAGGTAATCGGTGGCACAGATCTCTGGGGCGATATAAATGCTAATAATGGGTCATATGTTTTCTCATCAAATGCAAGTGGCTACAAGGATACTAATATAATGGAAGTCCGGGCAACACAGGATGCATTTGCTGGCGCAGTACTGGAGGTAACGGCAGATCGCAATATGTCAGACTCTTTTGATTTGTTTCGCGTTACCATTGCCAGCGGCCCATTACCCCGCGAAGTTTTTGCAGTCACCGGTCAAGGTCGTACCACAATCAAGCGCGGTGGACTAACTGTAACGGGAGCTGCTGTTGTCAAGTCTGGCGGTCTCTTGATCGAAGCTGGTGGCATCACCATCACCTCTGGTGGCCTAACTATCTCAAATGTTGGTATTACATCTGCCGGCTCTATCACTGTGACCACCGGGTCCATCACGGCTCCATCGATAACCAGTACGGGCGGAATAGCTGCTAGTAGTTACACAACCACTTCAGACGGACGCTACAAGACAAATGTGACTTCCTTGCGGAATCGTGCTGCTCGATTGCTAGAATTAAATGGCGTGAGCTTTCAATGGCGGGGCGATTCTGGGTTCGACAAAGAGACTCATTTTGGATTCATTGCCCAGGAGGTGGAGCTTGTATTCCCAGAAATAGTCAGAGAAAGCAGTTTTGGCATCCGTTCTTTGCAACTCGAAGCGATTGCGCCCCTTCTCGTTGAAGCTTTTCGCGCCTTGCACCGCCGCTTGACCATCCTTGAACGCAGGCTCCGTTGATCTGAGCACGCTTTTGGGCGTCTTTCAGGTGGGAAAAGTAGACTGCTCTGAGGGGGTCCCAGTCATTTTCCGGAGGGTCATGTGAGGAAGCCTCGGCCGGCAATCCATGCCCCCTTCAAGTTACAGTAAACCAAACCAGTACCGGGAATCCCAGTAGGATTCAAGTTCTCCCACGGGGCCGGCACTCGACTATTCTGGGCTAACTTGAACTTGAAGGTGCAGTTTACGGGAGATCCCACGTAAAAACGGCGTAAAGAAGAAGGTATACAGGGGTCCTTCCAGGGTTCTTCCGAAAGCCGGTGCAGGTGTCAGCTAACTGCCCTTTAAGCCTGAGACACTCAGGCTAGGGATGCCTAGCTCGCGATCAGCACTTCGCAGAGTGTGGCTGCCCCAAACGTTGTCAGAGCCGAGCAAATTGCTAGTTGCATGCTGTTGCAAGCAAGGTGTGCACTCTAGGCGGCGTGCGCTTATTGCAATGGGAATACACGTCTAGTAGGATCCCAAGGTCCAACTGAGACGTATCCAAGCACAACTTGAACCCGTACTTGCATTACCCGCCTAGGCTACTTCCCATCCTAGGGTACTCCGATATCCCTTTCAAGTTCGTAGGGGGAAGTCGCCTCTCACTCCTAACTATTATCATCCTGAGTCACTTTTATTGACGGACGTAATTCCCCGTCACAAACCCCATAAAACATGGGAGAAACTATTTCGTTAGACGACTACACTACGCTGAGGCTGCTACTACTACGTATTACTAGTAGCAGTACTACAGTGACCTGCCGCCGCCGGCGCTTCAGCACGTGTCAAAACGCGGCCCAAAATCGCCCGGGACAGCCATTTTGCGGGCGTACCCACTAGTGCCTGAGGATCATAGCACAATCGCTGTACCCTGTCTGATATATATGATAGGGCCTCGAGGTACCTGCGGTAGCTGTAGTTAGGATCATGATATAATTAATGCGTGTAAACAAAAGCGTTACAATGGATCAGCAAGGCGAAAGCCCGCGTCCTGGCCAACAAATCATCGAGGTGATGATGCCAACGTATGCAATGAATCCATCTGAGACAGAGAAGTTCTTTCCATCGGACGCCAAAAAGATATGCCAGCGGGCCCTCCAGGCTCAGCTAGATAATGTCGTGTACGATGAGGAGTCTGCTAAGGAATGGATACTAGACATAGGGAACGTAATCAAGGATGGCGTCAAGTCGTTGGGCATACCACGATTCAAGGTCGCAGTTCAAGTAACCATAGGACAAATGAGAGGTCAGGGTGTGAGTGTTGCTTCTCGATGCCTGTGGGATATCGGTAATGATAACTATACATCCACGAACTATACAAATGAAACACTATGGGCAAATGCAATGGTGTTTGTGATATATACCGACTAACCTGATATGGGTTAGCCCCAAGAAAGACCTGTTGCAAGCAATGCTGATCGATGAGGCCGGGCCTGAACATCTATCGGATTCACTGAAGGGGCCAAGAGAGAGATAGAGAGAGAGAGAAGATGTGATCATTCGCATGAAGAAGCCGGGACATGGTACGATATAAACGGGCAGCTGTGTGCTGCTGTGCGCAGAGGTAGTTGTTGAGAAAGCCATGGCCTGAATCACCGCTGTGATAATGTGCACACTGCAGGTGGAGTCTGCACTACCGTTTCTGTCGAGTTAACATATTGTAACTCGCAAAGGGATTCTGAAAATCGCTGTTCCCAAGAATCGCAGGGAGGCGTCCGTCGGCCGGGTGGCTAGGCGGCCTGCCTGCTCTAAGTAAAGCAAGAATATTCCTCCTGGCACGTCTACTAGTAAACTAGCGGACGCTAGGTACAGAGTGGCGATCATCCGACACGAAGTAGTCACGGTCGGTAGAGAGAGAGTAGGGGGTCCCGCTTTTGTCACTCAGCAGGTCATCCGACCTGCCTCGCAACAAAAGAGGCTACCCCCTGACCTAGGAGACTAAAAACCCATCGCGTTTCCGCTTTTTATACTGCCCCGAAATTACCAAAATCATGATGCGTAAACTTGAAATCATTTATTACGGGATTCTAGCTTCGTCGGCCCCCTTCTTCCCATTCCCCCTTTCTTCCTACCCCCCTTTCATACCATCGGTAACAGATGGGCTAACAAGGATCCGAAGCTTCCCCGGGGTCAGCGCGGTCGACCGCGTGGGGGTACCACCCACGTCCGATGCCCCAGAGGCCTATGTAGTCGGTTCGTAGTCGGTCTAGTCTGAGACCGGAAATCGACGTATTTCCCCGAGCTGGATTAATCCCCAGAGTTCCTAGGAAATATCCATACCCGCAAAACTTTGGTACTTTCGGCGATACCACGCCCGGAAATGTACCCGAGGCTCCGTTTACTGGTACTTTGACCTAGTCATGGCCTGGGAACGGCCCCAGGGTGTACTGGGTAGCGCGGGAAGGCCCCTGACCTGTTGAGTGACAAAAGCGGGACCCCCTACTCTCTCCGGCCCGGGTAACATTTCCGAGTCCTATTAGGGAGGAATAAATTTCGATTTTCGGTAATAAATTTCGATTTCGCGCGCGCTGTGGCCTTTGCTTTTTCGCCTGCAGCAGGTCAGGTGGCTCTCCCTGGTGCGGAGGGGCTGAGTACACGATGCTTGTGCGGCAGCAGGCCTGTGAGGATATTCTAACGAATAAATTTGCGTTGCAAATCACGTCAATGGTGGTTTCTACTTGTATTTTTGCTAAACTCCGCAAAAGCTCCTTCAGCAAATGGGCTAAATGCATCGCATATACGGTTTCGTGGCAGGCATCTTTTAGATCTTCTTTCAAGTTTCCGACGAGTTCTCGTAGTCGTGTGGTGCCCGAGGTGTCGTTCATTGTTACCTGCTCATCGAAAGAAATCTCCATGCCCAACTGCTCATGTCTTTCATGGTCAAAATTAATACTACCTCTGGGCAATTAAAACCCGTCTCGAGCTGCAAGGCTCTGCCGGCATAGAAACGAGTTTTTATTTTTGAGTCCAGAGATCTGTCCAGGGGCCCCTGAAATACCCGCACGTTAACCCCAGAGGGCAACTTCGCGACCGCGTCTCGCCGCGAAAGTGACCCCTTTCCCCCAGCCCGGTCTCTGGGTGTACAAAGGCACTCTTTTGGGGGCCCGCAGCCAAAATTCCCCGCAAAAGTGGCTAGGAAGTCGAATCTCAAATTAGGGACCGCGCATCCCTCGCCGCCCCCCCCCCCCTGCGTGAACCTGCGCGGAGGCTGAAATTCTGAGCCTCAGATCCTCATGCTACCGTCCTTACTCGTGACCAGCTTGATCCAGGTGGCCTTCAGGGAGATCTTCAGGGCACTTTCCTGAAGACACCTGAGCCTACTGTACGCGCTAGATCAGCACTTATTGGACAATTATGCGGCATGGAGGCAGCATGCTTCAAGCGTGAGTCACGGTATACTCGAATTCAAGATTACGCAACATGAAGCTCGCATTTTATAGTATTTGACGTGACTTCACGTTGCGTGGTTTACTCTTTGTCATTTGGCTCCTCAGCTACAGGCTGCGTGATCTCGTCTGCCTCCTCATTGAATGTTATATTCTGTTGTTCGGCCTGCACCCATTCTGTCGCGACATGTGGCACACTTGGTGGCTCATATACTGTGCCGTGTGAGGAAGCGAACCCGAAGCCACAGTAGATGTTTACATAACGGTCTCCGAAGGCTGCAGCAAAGGCCCCAGGCCACTTGAGGCTTTTTACTACAACGACACTATCTGGGGATTCACCCATTCCGTCGGGCTTTACAGAGATCCCCCAAGCAGGGCCATCTGCAATTTTGTCATCACTGATGCTACCCAGTAGAGGTAATTCAGGAAGTTCCTCGGTAGGCTCCGTGTTATCTCCCTCCTCGGTGGCTGGAGGTTGATTGCAACGACCATTGGCATTAATAGGTAATTCATGATGCACCCACGAAGCGGTGTCTTTTAGCTCTTGAAGAGATTTCATTTCCTCTGAACCATCAACCTTTTTTATGGCCCTGATGCCCTCCCCGGCATCGTCCTCAGTGTAAAACCCAGCAGGAGACACACTGCATTCCGCTGTGATAAGCGCAATCTGGGCCCGCAATAGATGTGCCTCAGTGCTCCCTGGGAAGGGCGGGTATGAAGGTACCGGTGCATCGAGATTCCCCGTGAAAAAACGTTTAATTTGCCGTGTGATAACAATGGCCTCAGGTGTCGCATTGGGCAGCTTTGTCCATTCCCCGCCCACAAAAGCACATACCCAAAAACTATACTTATTTGTACCCTCTGTACCTTCAATGTCTTTCAAGCTTTCCGCCGATGCTGTATCTAAGTTATCACCTTGAATCACGAAGTAATTCCCTGATCGACCGACAATCTTGCCCCAGAAACGCAAGCTTTGCCCCTCAATCAGTGACTTCTGCTTGATTGCCAGATACAAACGATATGTCGCCGACCGCCCTAGGTGAATCCCAGCCCATTCACACACGTTTGCTTCTGTAATTAAATTTGGATATGAGACTTCGACTGCTTCGGTTGGGGGGTCGTGCAACTTGATTGCGGAGTTGCACCACTGAAGTTGGGAAACCTCGTCTGACATCGCGACCTGAGGGTTGCTTTCCGCAAGCAAAAGTGACTTACTTCCATGCAGGGTTCCACGCAGCTCTTGTGATATTTGCTCAAACGTTTCGTTGACATTTTCAGGCTTTTCCACGATAACCTTGAGCAAAACGCGAGAGAGATGCTCATACAATGAGTTTCCTTGGTCGTCCTCCCGCCGCAGATACTGCTTTGCTTCCTCGAATGACATTTCGTCGACCTGCGCAGCGTTAAACTTTCTCACTTCGTATCTTTTTTTAATATATCTAGATCCTGAGATGTGTATGTGGAGATCGAGAAGCTAATAAGATTAACGCCACAATGTCAGACGCTGTGGACAATCTTTTAGCACACGAAGCAGTCAGTTTTACGCTAGATCCACGGGCTGTGTACCAGTATGACTTGCGAACAGCATCCACGCGCCGTAAACCTCGGCGTGTCATGCCGATTTCACTCTTACCTCAGAACATGAACGGTGGGGATTGCTCGTTTACACTAGACAACAAAGGTAATTTCGGCATGTCGCGCTTTCAACCAGAGCCGTTGTCGCGGACGTCTATACCAATCCCGGCGTCGGGCGTACAATCGCTACAGCGGCAGACGCCCACCGTTATCCCCAATGTTGCCAGTGACATGCCAAAGTGGCAGTCTGGAACGAATAACAATATGTCGTTGGGTAAACTCTTAGACGACGAGGATCTTAAGATTGCACAGTTGGGCATAACGACAGGAGAGGACGCAGTCAACTACTTTACTACAGCAACCGGGGACTCACACGTCAAATTCGTTCATCTTGTTCCAAGAGCTCTTGGTCTAGAGCCCAGCCCATATTCTTTAGACGTGATACCCTCCAATCTTGCATTTTCACACGGTGACTACTTTATTATGTCCCAGACTGGCCTTGTTCGTTGTATCCGGAGCAAAGGTTTAAGTGAGACAGAATGTGTATCAATGAATGAATGGGTACGACATTCAACGCTATTTGGCCTTCTCCGAAGTTTAACTTATTTCAAATTCTTTTTTCGGCTAAAGATATTCCGCCAGTGGCATGCTAACGTGCGTCAGCAGTGTTTCATGCGACAACACCGTCGTTTGGCAGCCCGACTTTTCCTGGCCCGTCCCGCTTTTTGTCAGCCATTACTTAAGCTAAAGAACGAAATTTTCGAGCTCAAAAAAGCAGCATTTTTTTCAGTACCTGAATCTCGTATTCAGAGCATACAGTTAGGGATGTTCTTGCATCAACAGGCAGTCACAAGTAAAACGGCCATGTTTCTGTGCGAAACAGCAATGAAACGCGTAATAGACACTGCGGAGGGGACCTGCAAAGACATCAAATCACTTCAACAACCCAAGGCGGGGTATACTCTTGATCCCCAAGGGGAGCTGTCTGCTCTTTTGGCTACAAAGCTAGAGGAGAATAACATAAAAGCCTCGTCAATTAG
>Ga0099799_10046_pt1 | contig 36262 bp, 23 predicted proteins | sample Uncmet6_SortLC_1_FD_89033 | JGI IMG/M metagenome (GOLD analysis project Ga0099799, IMG submission 89033) | Marine eukaryotic communities from CALCOFI LINE 67, Pacific Ocean - CN11_C50_N6_SortLC_1 | ecosystem: Environmental > Aquatic > Marine > Oceanic | place: Pacific Ocean: Monterey Bay...
TCAAGGAATTTATTCATACCTTTTCTGAGGCTTAATGGTCCCACTGCATTTCCAATTTTTCCACCTTCACCATCAAAAACTAGTAATGAATCGCTAACAATATCTATGAAATAGATATCATGATCAATTACCATGGCGGCTTTTTCATTACTTTCCATAGTTCTTCTTATCGCCTTAGCAGCTTCCATCCTTGCATTTGCATCGAGATGGGCACTTGGTTCATCAAGAAGATACAAATCGGCTTCCTTCCCTAAGCAGATGGCTATACTTACTGCTTGTAATTCTCCTCCTGAGAGTTTTTTAGCCTTAAGTTCCAATAATTGATCGACTTGCAATGGTCTGACTACTTGAGTATGGAATTCACCGGTTCTCCATTTGTTCCCTAATTCTGTATTAAGCCAATCTTCGACACTTCCTTCGAAATCAGTATTAACATGTTGAGGCTTATAGGAAACCTTTGCCTCCATTGTACACCATCCTTGATCCGGTTCAATTTCGCCAGCGATCATTTTCACCATGGTTGTCTTTCCAGTAGCATTAGGCCCCACAACTCCAACAACTTCGGCGCTTCTGACCATACCTTTACCTGTCTTGAGTTTAAAATCTCCAAGAGTTTTTTCCATATCGCCCCATTTTAAAATTGGGAGCCCAACTTCTTCTCCTCTCACTCTTCCGCGTAAGAATTGTATTGGTTTATCTCTAATTCTAACATTTTCTTCAGGTAAGAAACCTTCTAAATATGAATTTATAGCACTTCTTGTCGATCTTGCAGGAGTGAATATTCCGAATGCTGCACGCTCCCCGTATACTACATGTAGAAGATCACATAGGACATCCAATATTGCCAAGTCATGTTCAACTACAATCACTCTCTTACCCATTTCAGCTAGATTTTGTATAATTTTAACAATTCTCATACGTTCATGTATGTCAAGGTAAGATGAGGGTTCATCGAAGAAATAGACTTCTGCTTCCTTCAACATCGTAGCACAAATCGCAACTCTCTGTAATTCTCCTCCTGATAATTTCCCTATATTCCTATCTAATATGTGATTGATTGCTAATAACTCTGCATATTCCTCGAGTTCTCCTCTATCATCTACTCTTTCTAATAATTCTCTAGCATTGCCATCAAATATTTTTGGTAATTTGTCTATATATTGTGGTTTTACTGCAATCTTTACACTATCTTCAGCTACAAGTTTCAAGTAATCTCTTAGTTCCCCTCTAGGGAATGAATCAATTATTTCTTTCCAATCTAAAGAACTGATAGTCCAATCACCTAAATTTGGTTTTATTGAACCAGAAAGAAGATTTATTGCAGTGGATTTCCCCATGCCATTAGGTCCTAGAATACCTACAACTTGTTTTTCTCGAGGTGCTGGGAGTCTAAAAAGTCTAAATCCATTTTGATCATAACGATGAGTCATCTCTCCATCTAATTCTTCAGGGAGATTTGTTATTATTAACGCATCAAATGGGCATTTAGTAACGCAAATTCCACATCCTATACAGAGAGGTTCAGAAACAATTGGTTTCCCACTAGAGTCATCAAGAATTATGCATTCTATTCCGTTACGTACCGGCGGGCAAAAAGCCCAGCATTCTGCATTACATTTCTCGGGGCTGCACCTGTCTTCAAGAAGTACAGCAACCCTCATAATGTCATCTCACTATTATTCTACTCAATATATCTTCTATCATATAGACTATTTTTAGTCGTTTTCAATCAAACAGCAAAGAAACGATATCTCACATAAATATATGCAGCCAATCCTATTTTTTCTGTTTTAGATAATTGAGTTCTCTCGGAGAATACATCTCCATCATTCTTTTCGATTTTCTTCATAATTGAATGATAAAAAGTTGTCATTGCAGCAGGGGAATATCTACTTGACTTATCTAGTAAAGAAAATAGTTTCAATCCTCTTTCCCGATATTTATCTGCACGTGAAATAAATTCTGAAACAAATGGTTTCCACCCTGGGTGTTTCAAAATATCTTTCCCACTCTTCAAATCCTCTTCTGAAATACCATATCTTCTCAGATCTTCTAATGGTAGATAAACGCGGTCTCTTTCAATATCTTCAGCAACATCTCTAAGAATATTTGTTAATTGCATATAGATTCCCCAAGATTCAGCATATTCTCTCGCCCTTTTGTCATCATAACCATATATTTCAATACAAACTAGACCTACTGTTGAGGCAACTTTGTAACAGTACGAGTATAAATCCTCGAATGTTTCATATCTATTACGATGGAAGTCTTCTTCCATTCCACTAATCATATCATCAAGTAATTGTCTAGAAATCCCATATTTATTTACTGTATCTTTCAAAGCGATAAATATTGGATCAGTTGATGTGACCTTCCCATAAGCGGTTGATAATTTCTTCCTGTAGTAAAATAATTGCGACATTTTATCATTATATGATGAACGTTCTAATACTGGTCTTCCATCGATTAATCTTTCAATTTTTGTCCTATAATCTATTGACTCTTGATTATCTTCTGACCCTCCTGGGAAATAATCAATGTAGTCTCCATCTGCAATGTCATCTGCCCTTCTACAAAATGCGTAGTAAGCCATAATTGATCTTCGTTCTTCCTCTGGAAGATACTTGAATGAGTGGTAAAAATTTCCTGCTTCTCTTCTTGTTAGTTCTTCACAATAGTCGTAAGCGGAGTCAATCACTTCCTGAGGCATCGAACTTTCTGACCATATTGCAGCATCTACATGGGTAAATGGATTTACTAATTCTCCTCGGGAGCCTATTACTCCCATGAAAACGGCTCCTTCCCTTAGAGTCTCAAGAGCGGTTATACTAATTGCATGAACTGCCTCTCTTGTCACGTTTACTGCCGTACGAACCTTCTCAATAGGTGCAGACTCAGAATCTGCATCGACAAGTGTGATACTATTACCTAGGTCGAACTCGACCTCAGTCTCAGAATCGCTAATCTGTCTCCCCGGCATACTACTCTCGTCCCAAGCCCAATTGATTTGTTCTTGAACCTCACGCTGGATTGATTAAATCATAAATCAATAATTCATGACATTTTTTTCGGATTTTTCCTACTAATACATAGCCAAATTGATTTCCTCATAATTTTCTTTATTTCCGGTCTTAAAACTTTTATTCTACTATTTGCATCTAAAATATTCCCTTCCTTCAAGAGGACCAATGTTCTTTGGCCAATTAGGATTGGCAACATACAAGATAAACGAAGCCGATATTGATTTTTAGGCAACATTTCTATCCACTCGATTGCATTATCTAGATAAGTCTCCGCTCTTTCTAAATATAAATCAAATAAAGGCTTAAATTTGTCAATATTTTTAGAATTTAATAAATCTTCAGCTGTCAATTGGTATTCTTTAAGTGTGTCTTGAGGTATGTAACATCGACCCATTAGTAAATCTTCAGGCAAATCTCTCAGGATATTTATTAATTGTAATGATTTGCCAAATTTTACTGCATTTTCAAATAGAACATCTCGTTTTCCTTCATCTATTTGAAAAAGATGGTCAAGTGACATGTGCGTCCAAAATTCTCCCACGCAACCTGCAACTCTGTATGTATAATCGTCTAATTGAGATTCATTTTCAAGTGATACTATTTGCCCCCCCGAAGCATCATTAAATCGCTCTAAATCTAATATTTGACCGCTAATAATTATGTCTAGACAAATTCTTATTTTCTCTCTATCAGAATCTGTAATTTTGTCACTTTTTTCAAAGTAATTCACAGGTATTATTGCATTTGATAGTAATTCTGCTTCAGCCTCATTATCTTGTATTTCCGCTAATGAAGTAAAATCCGGCAACCCTTTATTTGAATCTTGAATTCTATTATTATATTCCTTTAGCCCTTGAAGTAAAGCTTTATTTTCTCCAACTTTTGAGTCAGCAATAGTATCCGCCAGACGAGCCAATATGTAGAGTAAGCCGATGTGTCTTCGTATTTTCTTTGGAAGCACTTTCAGACTTAAGAAAAATGAACGAGACGTGCCTTCAAGCAGAGAATCTATCTTTTTTTCCGATAAGCTATTGCTTAGCATATCTTCTTCCATGTTCTTTGAGATAATGCTCGACATCTAAGACTCTCGCTTTTACAATTCATCTTAACCCAGCATCTTTTAGAGCTTTGACTAATACATTTCCAATTTCTGAAGGATCTCTTGCAACATAAATTCCTGCTTCTTCAAAGGCAGCAAACTTTTCCTCAGCAGTACCTTTTCCACCTGATATTATAGCGCCTGCATGGCCCATTCTTTTCCCAGGAGGTGCAGTTGAACCTGCTACAAAACCTACGATTGGTTTACTCATATTTTTTGATGCCCATTCTGCGGCTTCTTCCTCAGCAGAACCACCGATTTCACCAATCATCACGATTGCTTCAGTTTGAGGATCAGCCTCGAAAGCTGACAAACAATCGATGAAACCTGTGCCATTAACTGGGTCTCCTCCGATTCCTACGCATGTAGATTGGCCTTCATTTACACTCATTGTTTGTGCGACCGCCTCATAAGTCAAGGTTCCTGATTTTGAAACGATTCCGATTCTTCCTTTAGCATGGATAAACCCTGGCATGATGCCGACTTTACAGCCACCATTGTCTCCTGGAGTTATTATTCCCGGGCAATTGGGTCCTATTAGCCTTACATTGGGATATCCGTCTACTTTAGCAACTGCTCTAATCATGTCTAAAATAGGGATCCCTTCTGTAATGCATACAATCAGACCTCCGCCATTTTTATCAAAAGCATCGGCAGCCTCAATAATTGCAGCAGCAGCAAATTTAGCAGGGACATATATTACACTTACATCTGCATTAGTTTTCTCAAGTCCTTCAGTTACCGTATTAAAAACAGGGACATTTTTATTTGGTAATTCTACTATTTGCCCTCCTTTACCAGGAGTAACTCCTCCTACCACATTTGTTTGGTATTCATCCATCATTGTGCCATGAAAAGTTCCTTGTTTACCAGTTATTCCTTGAATTAATACTTTGCTATCTTCATGAATCCAAATTGACATTATTCCTCACCTCTTGTTAATTCTACAATTTTAGCAGCGCCTTCAGATAAAGTACTCGCAGTGTGTACATCCAAATCACAATTATCTAGGACTAATTTCCCTTCTACATGATTAGTTCCTGAAAATCTAACTACTAATGGTACTTCTAATCCGAGTTCATTAGATGCTTCTATCACACTCCTAGCAACCATGTCACATTGGATTATACCTCCGAAGATATTAACTAAAATTCCCTCTACATTATCATCTTCAAGTATTATTCCAAATGCAGTTGTTATCGATTCTCTCGTTGCTCCTCCCCCGATGTCTAGGAAGTTTGCTGGTTCACCTCCATACAGTTTGATTACATCCATTGATGCCATTGCAAGTCCAGCGCCGTTGACTAAGCAACCAATATTTCCATCCAATTTGACATAGGATAATCCATGTTCATGCGCTCTTATTTCAACTTCTTCTTCTTCCGAATGGTCTCTCATTTCATCCATCCAAGGATGCCTATATGAGGCATTATCATCAAAACTAACTTTCGCATCCAATGCAATCATTTCTCCCGATTCCGATCGAACTAGCGGGTTAATCTCTATCATTGAACAATCTCTCTCTACAAACATAGTCGATAAGGAAATAAGCATAGATACTAAATCTTTCTTAGAATCTCCAGAGAGTCCTAGTTTGTCAGCCATTTGTTCTGCATCTTTTTCATTTAATCCATCCACGGGATGTGTCCATATTTTGTGTATAGCCTCGGGTGTATTTTCAGCTACCTCTTCAATATCTACTCCTCCTTCTGTTGAAGCCATAATAAGTACTGATTTTGCTTCCCTATCTACTAGAAGTGCGAGATAATATTCGTGTACAATTGAACAACCTGCTTCTATGTACAAGTTGTTTACTATTTTCCCTTCAGGGCCGGTTTGTTTAGTGACTAGTTTTCTACCAATTATATTACTAGAATATGTCTCTACATCATCTCTAGAAAATGCAATTTTCACACCACCTTCCATGACTAGATCTCCTGTCTTTTGGTCATAAAGATTGCCTTTTCCGCGCCCTCCAGCGTGAATTTGCGATTTCACTGCAACTATTTTAGAATCTAAATTATCGTATGCAGAGAGTGCTTCTAAAACGGTTTTACAATGTATTCCATTCTGTACTTTTACTCCCGCTTGTTTAAACAAAGTTTTACCTTGATATTCGTGAATATTCATATTTCTCATGCCTCGGAAACGAACACGCTCTTTGAACGATGCGCCGATACAGGTTCAAATCTTAGGCACGAAGTCCTGAAATGAATTGTCATATCCGCTAAGGTATGGACGTAGTGGTTCTAGCAGGTGGTTTTGGAACTAGGTTAAGACCTTGGACTGAAGGAAGGGCTAAACCTTTACTTCCTGTTTTGGATAAAACACTACTCGAGAGAGTTGTTGAATGTGTACCCAATGAATTAATTGATAGGGTTGTAATTGCAGCAGGATATAGTATCGCTGAAATGGAACAGTTCTTCAGTTCTAGTAGTCTTCCTTATGACGTAATTATTTCAGTTGAAGACAGTCCATTAGGCACTGGCGGCGCCATAGCGAAATCCCTTGAACATCTGAGTGGAGATGGTCCGGTTTTGATTCTCAATGGTGATTTAGTTTCCAGCGTTGATGTCAATCAACTATTGAATTTCCATCAAGAAAAGAACGCATCAATCACACTCTCACTTTGGCATGTTGATGACCCAAGTCGATTTGGAGTCTGTGGTCTTGATGATTCAGGAATGATAACTCGGTTCCAAGAAAAGCCGGAACCAGGTACTGAATTCTCTAATCTAATAAATGCAGGTTGCTACCTTATTGAAAGAGATGTACTTGAATCACTTTCTTTAAACAAACATAGTATGGAGAGAGAAGTATTCCCATTGATTGCAGATGAGGGGAAAATGGCAGGACTTGAATTTCAAGGATACTTTGTCGATGCTGGAACTCCTACCTCATTTATTGAAGCCACACAAGTTTGTATTTCTAATCGTAAATTCGTTCTTGGCGCTACCGATGATAATAATAATTGGTTTCTTGATCAATCATTCATCGATGATTCTTATCGGATGACAGGTTCGTCTGTTTCAAGTAATGTATCTATAGGGGATGGTTGTGAAATTATTGATTGTGTAATTTTATCAGGGGCTAAAATTGGAAATGGATCTAAATTATACAGATGCCTTATCGGAGAATCAAGTATAATTAATAACGAATCGAATATATCTGACAAGGTGATAGGACATCATGAAATCATCTAATTTATCCGTTATTGTCATATCAGTTCGACACCTCCGAGATTCATGAGTGGGCAGTTAGTAGTTGTAAATTTCAAAACATACGAGTCAGCTCATGGAGTAGCGGCAGAAGAATTAGCATTAATTATGGGTCAGATAGAAACAGATGCAAGGATGATTGCTGTAGTATCTGCTTTTGATCTATCTGCTGTTGTTTCCGTGGCTCCAAATCTTGAGATTTGGACTCAACACCTTGATCCTATTAATTTTGGTTCTAATACAGGTTGGCTACATCCAGAAACTGCAATACAACGTGGTGCTAAAGGTACTCTAATTAATCATGCAGAGCATAAAGTATCAATTGAGCATATCGCGATGCTACTAGATAGTGTCCCTGAAGGATTCACTGTTTGTGCTTGTGCAGCGGATATCGAAGAAGCAAGAGCATTATCTGCACTCCAACCCGACTATATTGCTGTCGAACCACCGGGGCTAATTGGCGGAGAAATATCTGTGACAACTGCTGATCCCGAAATTGTTAGTGGAACCGCTCGTGCTATTCGGGAGATAAGTGAAGATGTAGGTATTCTGTGTGGTGCAGGCGTCAAAAATGGGCAAGATGTAATCAAGGCTATAGAATTAGGAACCTCTGGAGTTTTATTAGCCAGTGGAGTAACTAAAGTCAGAGACGCCAAATCAGCTTTAGAAGATTTAGTTTCAAAACTTTAGAAATTTTTTATTAATAATTTCATGATATCGAGATATAGAGATTCATAACTAATGATTAGATAATCACTGTTTTGCTCTTTTTCGAGATGCTTTTCGGCGACGTAACTTCTTCTTACGCCATTTCCAGCGTTGGTTTCCTTGCTTCTTCCAGGCACGTGAACCTCGCTTCATGCAGCACGCCGACCTACTGCCCCTATATGAGCGATTTGTAGTGTGAGAACAGACGTTCGTCGCAGGATGTGTGTGTTTGAATGGTGGGCGATACAGGATTCGAACCCATGTCATCGGCTTAGAAGGCCGATATGATATCCAGACTACACCAATCGCCCTTGGGCTGTCGCGGTAGTATCTCTCTCATGAACCCTACACCTCAGGGATATCATCTAGAAGCTCACCTACAGCATCTTCTAATACGATTTGCATTTGTTCTACATCCTTTCCCGCACTATAATTTAATTCACCATCATCTTGTATATCTTTTCTTATATCTTTGACGCTTCTTCCAATTATTTTGCTAATTTCTTTTTTCTGGATTAAATTCCCTCTCCTTAAAGAAATTAAATTAATTATAGATGTAATACTGCGTAGGATTCCTTCTACAACTGCTATCAGGAATAAACTGCTGATGAATGAAGTCGCAATCTCTTCGAGACTTTCTAACAATTCTTTGATTTCAGAAATTTGAACTTGAGCATCTCCTACTAAGAACACACCGAGTACACCGAATGGTAGCATTTTTGCAACATCTCTTGAAAGATCTTCAGTCCAGTAAGATAGTATTCTAACAGAACCTACTACTGAAGTAGCAATTAGTGCGTTTCTTGAATGATCTGCATCTGGTGATAGAAGTGTCAAGATAATTGCCAAAACTAATGTCCAGAATGTGAGTAGTACCGGAATTATCAAGATATATTGTATTACGAAAGTAATTGACTTGATATATTTTTTAATTTTCCCCGTCAGATTATTTGAGTATTTATCTAGATTTAGAGTTATTAAATCCCTTTTGGCTAAATTTCTATAGAAAATAAATACAAATATTGAGTAAGCAGATATAGCGAGTATTGCACCTAATGTTGGATATGACTCTTCAATAATTAATTGAATAAGTTCCTCTACTTCGGCCCTATTGCTGGGTGTATCCATAGTCTATGCTAGACCTTTCATGGTAATATCATTGCGACTCTTGTGATCTGAAAGGCATGGCGCATTTAGGGCATCTACTAGGCATAGTCACTCTTTTCCTCTCCCATGTATATCCACAATCTCCGCATATCCACTGTCTTTCAGGTAATTTATCTAAAACTCTCTAACGCATTTCTTGTAACACAGGCGAATCTGATAGTTTAGGGGGTGGTGCGATTAACTTGGCTAAATCCGAATGTATACTTCCATGATCTAATAATCCAGATGCATGTAATAACTCGTGTACTAGCGTATGCAGATATAATTCTGAATCATTGTTTAATAATGGATTCAGGCCTATAGTCACTGGTCCACAAGAAACTCTGAGTTTTCTTCTACGAAAAAGTTCATTCGCATTACATTCAAACCTAGTCATCCCCAATCTTGACTCATTTTTATCAATCCAAATAAGTTGTAAGTTTTTTCCAAGATACTTCAAGAAAGGCGCTTCATTTTTTGTTAATCTGGACTTAAGTTCGTCTATTAATCCTTCAGGGAGCCATGGCTTTTCTGGTAGGTTGACTATTTTCTCTCCCTGCCCGCTGTCTCCTGTCATATCCTTGCCTAATCCATTCTCCTTAAATGACCGTCGCAGGTCGCCTGTTCATAGGGCGTGTGGCGCAGCTTGGAAGCGCGCTTCTTTGGCTAAGAAGAGGCCCCGAGTTCAAATCTCGGCTCGTCCACCATTATTTTTTACCAATATTTTTAATAAAAAATAGAGATATTAATTTGTTTCTATTTTTTTATTATTTTTTAAAATTAGAATTTTTGTTATTTTTTAGTATTATCAGTTAATATTTGGAAAAAACGCTTGACTGATAGAATTAACGAAAAACTGTAGAAAATAGTTATTCTTTGAGCATTATCCAATCAGTCTATATATGCTATATTGACCGCATCAGATGATGAAGCCTAGATTTAGTGCTCTATTTTTATGCACGCTGATGATTGCCTCGGTATTTGCCGGGTGTCTCGGTGGCGAAGACGATGTAGATGGTTGCATGGATGCAACCGCTAACAACTACAACGCTGACGCCACAGTAGACGACATGTCTTGTACCTACGACCCAACTATGACTTCCGTAATGGAATCATATGCGGCAGATACTATGGCATATGATGACGCTTGGTCATCTCTGCAGAGCATACGTGCTTGTGCTGAGACAGGATCAAACAACCCATGCGAGATTGTTGAAATGACAATCGGTGATGCATCTACGTTTGACCCTCATGATGCTTATGATTCAGCATCTGGTGACGTTATCGAGAATGTTTTCGATACCCTATACAGGTATGAAGGAGATGGCTCAGGAAATGCGATTATCGTACCACGTCTAGCTACTGGTCACACAATTAGTGATGACCAACTGACGTACACATTCACTCTACGTGATGATGTATACTTCAGTAATGGTGACCATATGACTGCTGAAGATGTTGTATATTCATGGGAGAGAGTGAATGAAATGGCAAGCCCACTTTCACACGTTTCTTGGATTACTGAACAAAATTTTAACACGTCAGGTCTGACAATGATTGATGATACTCACTTTTCGGTAACTTTGATGCAACCATATGCTGGATTCATTTCTACAATCGCTTACACTGTTGGTGCTATTGTAAACAAAGACCTCTGTGAAGCCAATAGAATAGTTACTGCTGATGATCCTGCAACTGCTGATGTAGACGAGTCATCTGATGACTGGTGTCATGGATGGATGGACGAAGCACCTCTTGGTGCAGGTACCGGTGCTTACATTGTTGATTCATGGACTCGTGAGACTTCAATCGTTCTGACACCTAACTGGATGTACTGGGAAGATGGTGGATTCAACATCAACCGTTTCACTTCACAGATAGTTACTGAAGCTTCTACTCGTCTTCTTGCTTTCCAAGATGGTGAGGCAGATTTCGGTTCATTAAATATTGAAGACGAGCCACAGTTCTGTGACAACTATGAAGATGCGCCTAATGTAGTAGGTAAGGATGGATTCGTTTGCACATACAGAGAATCATTTTCAGTTACTCTATCTGCAATGAACGTTATGCCAAAGGCACTAGATGCTGGTGAAGAAAGCAACAATACTGATGCTAACTCATCCCTAGTCCTAAATCATGACTGTGATGGTGATGGTACAATGGATTGTAACGTTATGTCTCAATCTGCAGTTCGTAAGGCTATTGCATATGCTTTCGATTACGATACTGCACGCCGTGATACATACAGTGGCCAATTAGCACCTGTATACGGGCCAATCCCTAATGGATTCCTGTATGATGAGACTCAGTCTCAAGTATTCAGCTACGATCTAACAGTTGCTGAACAAACTCTTGAGGATGCAGGATTTATTCGTCAATATGATTGTTCAAGTCTAACTGTTGCTGGTGAGCCAGATATGTACACTGGTGATGACGCAGCAAACGAAGCTTGTCGCCTACCAAACATTCTGAGAATCATGGCTAACGAAGGTAACGATTACCGTATTGCTATGGCTGGACAAATTGCTCAGTCTCTTGGTTCAATCGGTGTTGCAACTGATGGTGATGCAAAGCCTTGGGCTGAGTATCTAACTATGTACTACACTAGTACATTCGAGATCAGATTCAGTGGATGGGCTCCAGATTATCTGGACCCAGATAACTACTGGACTCCATTCGCAGCAAGTCATGATGCTGGTGGAGATGCATATGGTACAAATTACCACAATGCAGCTCTCGATGAAAATCTAACAGCAGCTCGTGTTTCAACAGACGATGCAGAGCGTACACAACTGTACAGTAATGCATTCGCTCTTTGGACAGAAGATCCGAACATGATAATCATTGGCCAAAGTAATGGTATTAGCGTAAAGCGTACTGATATCGTATCCGCTCCATGGGCAGCTATAGGCGCTGCTCACTGGTTTGACTACGATAAGTTACCAATAGCTTGAGTCTTATTGACTAGTTCGGAAATACGTAAGGCCGATAACAGTCACTTCGGTGACTGTTATCGAGCCGTTTTTTTTTTGATTCTCTTATTTTGAGAATTATAAATTGGTTTTTTTTTAAAACCATAATTTCAACCTAATTTAGGGGGGATTTTTCTACGAAGTTACAAGAATTTATTGTCAGAAGATTGATTCTCTTAATCCCTGTAATTATGGGTGTTTCAATATTTACCTTCGCTATAGCCCAGATTATACCTGCCGATCCTGCAGCCGCATTATGTGGTGAGAAATGTGGGGTAGTTGGCTCCAACGGACTAACTGCTTACGAATCTAATGTCATAAGATTAGGCTTAGACAAACCAGTATGGCAACAGTATGTTATCTATGTTACAAATCTTCTTGAGGGTGACTGGGGTGAGTCAGTTACATTCCATCGTCCAGTGATTGAGAAACTCAGAGATGCCGCTCCTATCACTCTTGAGATGTCATTTTTATCTCTAGCTATGGGCTTTCCAATGGGGATTTCTCTTGGTATCCTTAGTGCAGTTTGGCAAGATAAATTATTTGATCAGACGATCAGATTCGTTGCAATAGCATTTGTCAGTCTACCCATATTTTGGCTAGCTATGATGTTCCAATATATACTCGGTACTCAAGTTGGTATATGTGATCCAATAACTCAGGCATTACCTTTGATTCCTGATACAGAAGGCGGTTGTTTTCCGATATATGGTAGGCATGATCCAACCTATACATTCCCCGATACTGGAACCGGTTTCCATTTAATCGATAGCTGGATTGTAGAAGAACCAACGAAATTTAATCCTCAGACAAACCGTTATGAAGTTTCAATGACTCATTGGGATATGTTTCTTGATACATTGAAGCACCTATTTTTACCTTGTTTTACTCTGGCCGTGGCTAGTACAGGTGGTCTTCTAAGATATATGAGAGCTAGTCTTTTAGAGGTGATGAATGAAGATTATGTTAGGACTGCTCGTGCGAAAGGAATATCAGAAACTAGAGTTATATTAGTTCATGCTGTAAGAAATGCACTGGTGCCAATAGTCACCATTCTGGGGTTTTCCATTGGTGGTGCGATAGGAGGGGCAGTTTTGACTGAGACAATATTTGCATTTCCTGGGATGGGTAAAACAGCAGTTGATGCTATTGTCTTTTTAGATTTTTCAATGATAATGGGTGTAACTTTAGTTACAGCTATAATATTCCTTCTTTCTAATTTAATTGTAGATATTTCATATGCTATAGTCGATCCAAGGGTGAGATTAGAATGACTAATTTTAAAATAGATTTAATCATTTATTCAACTTCTTTAGTCTGTATATTCTTCATACTCGGAATTATTTCTGATAGGCTGAGAGGGAAAAAATGGTCAGATGGTCTTGAAGACAGAATAGAAGGTTTTAATCGATTTGTTCAAGGTTGGAAACAACGATTTTATGATATAAGGAAGAGTTGGAGAATCTTCAGACGCTCGGCACTTGCAATAATCGGTTTATTGTTGATAATTACTGTTTCAACACTCAGTATTTTTGCTGATGATATTGCCGTTGAACACCCCTATCGTAACCTACAAGATACTGAAGATCTTTGGTGGATTGATAATGAGCCACGGAGAGAATCTCCATTCTCAGAGGCTTGTGACTGGCACGAACAAGGAATAGATATTTTTGGTATTAAAACTAAAGATTATTCGCGTTATATTACTGCATTATCCGACCCAGTTTATGATGAAAATGGTTCATTAAATCCAATACCTCTTCAGATTATAGAACTTGAGTTTATTGAAGATGATTTAGGTTATGAATTAAATAATTCTTTGATAGTTGTGCACAATGAAACAACTTTTTTTGTAACAGATGATGCATTAAATTTGAGCACTTCAAAGATCTGGGTCACCTACGAATTCGAAAATGAGAAAATGCATCATTGGTGGTTACCTGATGGTTACGACGTTTGTATCATGGGTACTACAAATACTGGTCAAGATTTGTTTAGTAAGATTCTTTATGGTTCAAGAATTTCTCTTAAAATCGGAATAACTGTTGCTTTTTTAACTGTAGCCTTAGGCACTATTATTGGAAGTATTAGTGGGTATTATGGCGGCATTATTGATGAAGTGATAATGAGATTAACTGATATTTTCTTTGCAGTACCTGGATTAATTTTGGCTATGGCTTTTGTCGCAGCATTACAAAATACTAAAAGTTTGACAATTACAATGTCTCTGATAGTTTTCCTATTGCTATTATTCTTCTTTACTACTCTGAGAAGTATGATTTCTGAATTACTTACTGGAGAAGGTACTGCATCTAATTATGTTATTTATCTTAAAAATAAACTTAAATATTATGATTCATTTATTGATGAAATCGTTGAAGAAATAGAGACAGATTTTGGTTTTTCATCTCCTGTTAGCCGGGAAGGAGATAATGTTTCAAGGCGCCTTGCTTGGTGGATATTGCCATTTTGGTCACCAATTGGTTTAGTTAGAAGATTTTCGGCAGGTAAACCTATCTGGCCTATTTTCGCTATTATACTCCTAACTCCCCAATCAATAATTATCCGTTATAGAAAAATCGCAGTCCCATTTTTTATTATAATTCTAGCTTACTCATACTGGAGTGATCTGTGGCCAAGTGGAATAGATATGGGTTTGGAGAAATCTATCATATTAGTTTCAATGATAATACTATTCCTTCTAATAACCATATTCGATAAAATTATTATTGAGGGTGTACCCAAAGAAATAATTTTAGAAAGAACCTCAGAATCTCTTGACTTCCGTAATCCTTACCGTTTTTTAGCATTAAGAACAATCTTAATCTTTATTTCAGTAGTTCTACTAATCTTTGCAACTAAATCCTCTGAATCAGATTTTATTCTTATCCAAGACTTCGATAGATTGTGGAAAATTCAGGCGGCTCTTATTTTAACTGGATGGCCAGGTTATGCTCGACTAATCCGCGGGCAGGTACTCTACATTAGAGAAATGACATTTGTAGAGGCTGCGAAGTCAGTGGGAGCCCCCGATGGTAGAATTATGTTTAGACATATTTTACCAAGTGCTTGGGCGCCTTTGTTAGTAGCCTTCACTCTAGATGTAGGAGGTACCATATTATCTGCTTCCGGACTTTCTTTTATTGGTCTTGGTGCTGAGCCTGGCACTGCAGAATGGGGGATTCTAATTTCAGATGGCCGTAGATTTTTCCCTAACTCCTGGTGGTTGACTTTCTTTCCCGGTACTGCGATATTACTTACTACACTTGGATTTAATTTACTTGGTGATGGATTAAGGGATATAGTAGATCCTAAAAATAAGAGGTGATTTTATGTCAGATGATTCCTTATTAAAAATTAAAAATCTCAAGGTACATTTTGATACTCTCGAAGGTCCCGTTGAAGCATTACATGATGTCAGTCTCGAGGTTAAAAAAGGACAAATAATGGGTTTAGTCGGAGAATCTGGATGTGGTAAATCAGTTACTTCGTTAACAAGTATTGGATTGGCTACTTGTATTGTAGATGAAGGTAGTATCAAATATGATGGTAAAGAAATGATTTTCCATGAGAATAAAGAAAAGAATTTATTATTATTATTAATCAGTAACTTTCTTCCTTATTTTTCAGTTTTCTTCTTATTCCCAATCGGCTTTGTTTATCTTATGCCTTTTATGGAAGATCCTCTATTCGGATTCTTAGTGATAATGGGGGGTTTTGTTCTGATTGCCATTTCTATGGCAATTAAATTCTTTATTCATTCAGATAATAGAGAACATGATAAATTTATGAGATATATTAGAGGCAATGAAATAAGTATGATATTCCAAGAACCAATGACAGCTCTCAATCCATTGTACACAGTAGAGAAACAAATTTTTGAGGTAATGAAATCTCATGATCGTTTATCTGAATCTAGTATATCTAAATCTACAAAACTTATTTCGTCGCTAAAATCGCCTCTCGTAACTCTATATAATTGGATATTATATGATAGATTCTCGGCTGCCATTTTTTCATCTCTATTAATGATATATCTTGTTGTTTCTTGCATGGGCCCTGGTCTAATTTCATCATGGGGGACTAAAATAGCCATAATTTTCTATGCTTCTGCCGAAGTTAATCTCAGTTGCTATAACTACTCTGATGACATAATAATATACAGTTTCTTATTAATTCCTTTCGGCATACTTCGTTCTTCAATAATGGGGGGGTCATTATTTTCTGTATTAAGGACAATCCCATTTACATTTACATTATCATTGATATATGCAATTATTCTCTGGACTCCTAATCCAGTAGTTGGAACTGTGATTGGATTATTTTTAGTCGTTTCAATTCCTCTAGTTATAGTCATTGATTTCTTACAACTGGATCCGAATCACAGAAATCAAGTAATAAAAATTCTTGAGGACGTTCAGATACCTAACCCTAGGGCAGTTGTCACAATGTATCCTCATGAGTTATCTGGAGGGATGCGTCAAAGAGTTATGATTGCTATGATGATGTCCTGTGAGCCCAAATTACTGATTGCCGATGAACCAACTACTGCACTTGATGTCACGATACAGGCTCAAATTCTTCACTTAATGCGTGATCTTCGAGATAGAAAGGGCACTTCGATAATGCTGATAACTCATGACCTTGGAGTTATAGCTGAATTATGCGACTCAGTATCAGTGATGTATGCGGGATCAGTTGTTGAGACAGGAACTATTGAAGACATACTTGCAAATCCAAGGATGCCATATACAATCGGACTTCTACATAGTATACCCAAGATTGTACACTCGGATGAACGCGAGGGGCGCACAAGTCTCCCGATAATTCCTGGTCAAGTTCCAGATCCAAATACTCACTTTGACGGTTGCCGTTTCCATCCAAGATGTCCATTTGCAGACGATCTCTGTCGCTCAATTAGGCCAGAAATGATTGAAGTTAGCGAAGGGCATTATGCTGCTTGCCATCATACTAATTTAACGATCAATTCTAAAGATGTAGAATCTTCTTTTGATATATTTTCTAAGAATTTCGAAGGTGTGGGGGGTGAGGTAATTGTCAGATAGGGAAACCTTAATCGAACTAAATAATGTTAAAAAGTGGTTTCCTATAAAATCAGGTTTACTATCTCCGGTGAAAAATTTTGTTCACGCTGTCGATGGAGTAAACCTTGTTGTAAATAAAGGAGAAACATTGGGTGTAGTCGGTGAATCAGGTTGTGGTAAAACTACACTTGGTCGGCTTATTTTAAATTTAATACCAATTACATCTGGTTCAATAAATTATAACGGGGTTGAATTAAGGAAAATGAGAAATAAAAATATTAGGAAAAAAATGCAGATAGTTTTCCAAGATCCTGGTGGTTCAATGAATCCCCGTATGACCGTCAGATCAATAATTTCAGAACCTTTGATTGTCAATGGTTATTCTGATGGTGCTGAAATGACTAAAAAAGTAGGCGATTTATTAGAATCTGTTGGTTTGAAGAGGAATCATATGACTAGATTCCCTCATGAATTTTCAGGCGGTCAAAAACAGAGAGTTGCTTTAGCTAGGGCTCTAGCACTTGAACCAGAATTCATCCTTCTAGATGAACCAACTAGCGCATTAGATGTTTCAGTTCAGGCCCAAGTGCTAAATTTATTGGATGTGATCCAGAGAGAAAGAGGTCTAACATTTGTTTTCATAACTCATTCTTTGAATGTAGTACATCATATTTCAGATAGAGTTGCAGTCATGTATCTTGGAAAGATAGTCGAACTAGCAGAAACTGATGATTTATTTGAAAGACCTGCTCACCCCTACACCCACGCTCTCCTTTCGGCTATCCCCGAACCAACAGTTAGTCAAGATAGAAATGAAAGGATAGTTCTAAGGGGGGACGTTCCGAGTCCTGCAGATCCGCCTTCAGGATGTCGTTTTCACACAAGATGTCCAATAGCCAAGGTCGGCGTTTGTGATGTAGATGAACCAGAATTAGTGAATATTAATTCGGGACATAAAGTAGCATGTCATTTCCCTTTGGCTACTGGCGATAAGTTACCTGTGATTAACAACGATATTCCACATAGTATTCATCCAAAATCCTCAACTGTCACCTCTGGTCACCCTGACCAAGAGTCCTAAAAAGATTAGAATTAGACATTCCTGTAAACAAAGCAGATAGAAATTTACTCCTAGATTAGTCTATGAATTCATACCACTCCGCGATGACATGGAGGATTCCGAAGAGGTATCTAATTCCGTTGATTTTATAGATAAGAAATCTCAGCAAGAAGAGTCACTTTGGAGAATTAAAAAGGCTTCTGATTTAAGGAGGCACAAAAGAGTTCAATCTATTGTTGGTCAACAGTTTGAAGGTTGGAAAGTCACATTAGGACGTCCATTGTACCTTATTTTTTGTATACTATTTGATGGGCTAATATTAACTGAAATCCCAATTCGTTTAGGCAGAACTGTCCCTTCATGGATTTTATTTGGAGTAATATTGGGTTACGCCGTAATGCTCCAGAAACAATATTATGATCAATGGTTTGATGTCGACTTAATTGGTTTAGATATGAATTAAGGTTAATGCTCCAAATTTCAAAATATTCATTTGCCTGTTCTAGGATTTAAAAAACATTAACTAATAATTCATTTGCATATTTTTCAATAGTTAAAATATTCATTTGAACAATTATCTCTAATTTGAATGGGTATTAGTTCTAATATCTGCTCGATAACTTTCCAATCGAACATATAATAAACCTCATTGTCAGACGGTAACTTATGGCAGATAAAGCAAAATTAGAGTACATATGGCTAGATGGATATAATCCTACACAGAATATGAGAAGTAAAACAATGGTAAGAAACAATTTCTCGGGCAAACTTGAAGATTGCCCCATCTGGAATTTCGATGGTAGTTCTACCAAGCAAGCAGAAGGAGGTTCTTCGGACTGTTTATTGAAGCCGGTTGCAATATTCCCCGATCCAATGAGAGATAATGGATATCTGGTTATGACAGAGGTTCTGAATCCCGATTCCACACCACATGCATCTAATGGTCGAGCGACGATTGATGATGATGATAATGATTTTTGGTTTGGTTTTGAACAAGAATATTTCATTATGGATGTCGAAACACAACTTCCTTTAGGTTTCCCATTAGGCGGTTATCCTGGTCCTCAGGGACTTTATTATTGCTCAGTCGGAGGTAAAAATACACATGGACGAGCATTTGTAGAAGAACATGCTGATTTATGTATCGCAGCGGGTATAAATTTCGAAGGAATCAATCAAGAAGTTGCATGTGGCCAGTGGGAATTTCAATTATTTGCTAAAGGGGCTAAAGCAGCTGGAGATGAATTATGGGTTGCTCGATATCTTTTAGACAGACTAACAGAAAATTATGGATATTATATCGAGTATCATCCTAAACCAATAAAGGGCGATTGGAATGGGTCGGGTATGCATGCCAATTTTTCAGATGCGAAATTACGTGATAGTGGCGATGAAGCAGTATTCCATAAAGTTTGCAAAGCATTTGGCGAAAATATCAAGAGGCATATGGATGTTTACGGCGCTCATAATGAATTACGTCTTACGGGCCTTCATGAAACACAATCTATTGATCAATTCTCTTACGGAGTTTCAGATAGAGGGGCTTCTATCAGAATCCCTATTACAACAGTAGAAGATGGCTGGAAAGGACGCCTTGAAGACAGACGTCCTGCATCTAATGGAGATCCTTACAAGATTGCCTCAGCCATAGTTAAAACTACAAAATCTACGTATTGATTTTTAATAATCTAACTACTTCATCAGCACAACCCCAAGATAGAGTGACTCCTGCACCTCCATGACCATAATTATGAATTATAATTTTGTTACTAATGATTTCTTTTTCCAGTCTAAGTTCATCACGTGATGGTCTCAAACCAACAGCTACGTCTATGATTTTGTTTCGATCTAATTCCGGCCATAATGCTTCACATTTCGAAAGAATATACTCTGTATCCTTATGCCGAATTGTTTCGTCCCAATCACCTTTTTGTGCAGTTCCTCCTAGTACTGTAAAATCTCTTCTTGGTATAGTGTAAGTCAGTGTTTCAGGTTGTTGATCGAAGCGTCCAAAACCTGGGTCCTGTTTGATATAGATTACTTGGCCTCTTACTGGCATTACTTTTTCGTCAGAGCAGAATTCTCTAGCTCCTAGTCCTGAGCAATTCACAATTAGGTCTCCTGATACATCTTTAATCGAATCAAATTTTTGTAATTCTAACGTGCCCCCTAGTTTTTTAAATTTATTTAACAACCATGGCATGTAAGAATTCATTTCAATAACGGGTGCTTCCATTTCCCAACCGAATTTATATTCTCCAACTATCTCATCTTCATCTAGGATTCTAAAATATGGGAGCCCAAGGCTCCACCCCGGTGGTTCACATATTTCGTCAAGATATTCTCTACCTTTTCGCAAAGTTATACATTCGACACCCTCAAAATTCTTCAATCTGAGTAATTCATCAAATGTTTCTGAAGCCCATCTATTAGTTTTCTCTATTGGCTCTACAAGAAATGGATACCACCATGCTGCGGCAACATCTGATACTGTATTTGGACTTACATCTTCAGTCATTATCTTAACTCCCCAACCCTCTTCTAGTAACCTAATCCCTGTGGTCAAACCAGAAACTCCTGCACCAACGACTGTGATTTCCATAAATTGCGATAAAGGTACAGTAAATCATTTACTCGGTATGCCAACCATCTTCAATGAGACCCATACTCGTGCTCAATGGTGAGAAGTTGCCCAAAGTCAAGAAGCCCAAGAAAGGTTGGTTTCGTCCTGAGAAAAAGAAGCCGCGTAGAGGCCCCGTAGTACCACCCAGTGAGAGAGGCCTTCCGCCATGTCCTGCATGTGGTGAGTGGAGCATGCAGAAAGATGGAACTAGGAAGGAGCTATACTGTGGCTCATGCGGTGCAATAGTTTAGCAATGTTAAATGGTAAATCCAATATGCTAGTACTCCTCGCATGAATCGTCGCAGTGATGAGGAACCGCACCGGATACCTAGGGTGTCACGAGTGATGGGCGATCTGAGCGGCACTTTGGTGAGAAAATGGATCGGATTGTCACTGATGAATACGGTCGTAAATTACGATTACTCAATCCTGTGAATCTTTCATCTGCTCCTGATGATTTTCAATTATCTAGAGCTAGTAAACCAGTTAGAAGATATTTTTCTTTGCTGGGTAATTCTCTGCTAATGATATTCTTAGTACAGGCATTTTCCTTCCAAATATTTGGGATTCTTGAATTTGAACCATTGTATATCATTGGCTGTAGTTTTATCACCCTTCCCTGCTTGGCATTTCTTATTTTTCTGCACCGTCCTAAATTAGTCGAAGTTCGTTTGATTACTGCCTTCGAAGGAGGGATAAATTCACATGCTATTCCCGAGGGTGGTTCAATTCAGACTACTATGTCTAGTAAGATGACTAGATTTTTAGTTAGAGATGATTCAATAATTGATACACCTCCTTCATTATGGGTTTGGTTAGTGTTCACCCTATCCTTATTATTTTCATTTGCAGTTGCAGTTATTGAAATAATAGGTGGGGATTTAGGATTAATATTTTCTTATTTGATGGCATTACCAATGATACTAATTCTATTTTCGGTGCCAGTTTATGCTTGGTGGGCTTCTTCTACATCTTGGATTGGGATTCCAACACGATTGAGAGATGCGGAGTCATGGTTAATCGCTGGAATGGCGGCAGGGATACCCGCTATCATAGTGAACAGTTGGTTAACTCCTATCCTAGTTCCTTCATCTTGGTCATCAACTTCGCAGGATTTTATTACTTATACATTGAGTGCCCCTATTGGTGAAGAAATATTCAAATTTTTTGCGATATTATGTTTTATTTCATCAATAAAAGGGCCAAAAAGTGGTTTTCAAGTTGGTTTTACAGTTGGCTTAGGATTTGCAATTTCAGAAAATTTCTCTTACCTCGTATCCTCTTATGGGGGTGGCGGTTTTGCAGGTCTTTTGATAACATCATTAATTCGTGGAATTGGTTCAATACCAGGTCATGCAGTATGGACTTCTTTTAGTGGTGCTGCTTTAGGTTGGTGGTTAAGTGAATCAAAGAATAAGGCGCGAATAAATTTGTTAATTCATAGATTCACCTCTAAATCTATGGATTTAATTGAAAGTATAGGTATTGATATTGATATGGACGGCGATAGTTCTGGATATGATGGCCCCGAATATTCAATAGTTCAGGCTATTCATGAAGTCGAAACCGATCATCAATCCCCAAGCTGGACAATTTCTGAGAATAAAATAGACTCAATTTCAACTTCTCTAATATCTAGTAATAGTTATTTTTCACCTAGTGAGAGTAATTTTATGATCAAGAAAAAATCGAATGATTTACAGAATATTTCTAGATTTAAGATTATTCCGCCTAAATCATTATTCATGGGGCTATTAATTGCTATCCTAGGCCACTCATTTTGGAATGGTTCAGGAATAATAATCAGTGAACTAGGCACTGATTTAGGTTTTAGTGAAAACTTAGTAATTGGTATTTCTCTATTATGGATAATTATTATGGTAATTACGGTAATCTTTGTATCCTCACTATTAATGAGAGGGATAAGTTCTCTCTCAGAATAATACTGTACTTTCATATAGGTTCGACTTTCTTTCTCCGAATCCTTCATGACTAACCGTATTAGCAGGAAGTTTGGGTGTCAATGTTGGATTTGACTGATGACCAACTTATTTCCCTAGGTCTTGTAGTGACATTACTCCTTTTTTCCCGCGCTAAAGATCTTCTTGATATCAGTGGAATTTTGGCTGCTACAGTTACTGGATTGACAGTTTCTCTTTTAGGTCATTGGACTTGGTTAGTAGCACTATTTATTTTCCTTGTAACTGGTTCAGTAGCAACTAAGTGGAAGATGGAAGAAAAGAAGGCACTTTCTTTAGAAGAAGCAAATGAAGGCCTCAGGGGGTGGCGTAACGTTCTAGCAAACGGTGGTGCAGTCTCATTAGTTGCAATCTTCAACTTTTTTAATCCAGGTGAAGAATGGATATATTTGGCCGCGATATCTAGTATTTCTGTTGCTTTATCAGATACTTTAGCCTCGGAAATAGGTTCTTTAGATCTGAGAACTCGAAGTATAACTAACCTCCAGTCAGTTCCTGCGGGCACTAATGGGGGGATGTCTCCTACAGGAACCGTCGCTGCCTTTGCAGGAGCATTGATAATAGGTGTCGTAGGTGTTGTGTTTTCACCCGATGATTCAACTATTTCAGAGATTAATTTATTATTTTTGATAACAATTATTGGTTGGCTTGGTTGTCAAGTTGATTCACTTCTAGGCGCATTATTGGAGAATAGAGGATACCTCGGGAAACATAGTGTGAATTTTCTTGCAACATTCTCTGGAGTATTAATGGCATTATTTTTCTATAGCCAATTACTTTGAAGCATTATGCGTTGGTTTTGATTAATAGTAGGTCGTGGCGAGAGCATGGATGGTAGAAGGTCAAACAAGGTGTTTGTATCATTATCTATGTTTTTACTTGTTTTTCTATCTTTTACTCATATGTCATCAGCCCAAATAATAGCGCCTGAAGGACCAGGCATAGAATGGGAGAAACCGGAAAGCCATCGACTTTTCCTGAAAGGAGATTCGAATGGCCCATATTTAGATAACAATTGGAGTTCGTTGACTGGTCAGCCAATAGGTTCGATTGATTTTCAGAAAACGGCAAGTCCACAGAATCTAATAGATATTCAATCTGCACCGTTGGAAGAAGATTTAGATTTTAATGGAAATATAAGCATACGTCTTTTTGCATCTCTGGATGTTGCCAACGATGGTTGCAGATTCACAAATGTATTGCCGGATTCTCCTCTGGGTTCCGAAACAAAATTTTCAGTATCGCTATCATTAGGCGATAATCAAGTTTTATCATCCGTTGAGAGTAATTCAATAGTAATGGAAGAATCATTTACTTTGGCTCATGAATTTATTGTTGATGCTAATGACGTCAATGTCAGCCTTCAGAAAGGCGATTTAGTAGGTTTAAAGGTTGATGTAATACATGATTGTACACAAACAGGAGTACTATGGTGGGATACCTATGATGCTATCACTGGGATTGATTTTCAGGGAGAATTAATTTATCCTGAGCTTGATCAAACCGTTGATCCAAATGGTATAATTAGAGTGGAATTCACACCTAACTCACCTTGGGGGAATGACCTTTACATATCTCAGGTATTGGAAGTGATAGGTCCTGTTGAATGGGCAGACCTCATTCATGGTAATGCTGATGAAGATACGAGATTAGATCATTTTGAGATTCCTCACGGATATAGAACTGATGAATTCAATCGAACCGTATTCACTTGGTCTTCTCCAAAATCATTGTCACCTGGGAAATATATGGTAGATAGTTGTTATAAATTATCTGATCAAGATCCAGGAGAAAGTTGTGACTTAGTAGGGGTATTGAGATTTGAAGTATTAGAACCTGAAAAGGCATTATTGAATGGAACTTGGGCTGCAATATTAATCCCACTAGGAATTATTGCATGGATCGGAGTTTCAATGAAAGATGCTATGCTGCCTCTTCCTGCGTATGGAGTAATTCTATTGCTTGCTTTGACTACTTTAGGGCCATCATTGAACCTACCTGACATAGATTTTGATGAACCAAGAATGGAGGGTGCCGCTCCATCATTTTCGTTATATGAACATGGCTCTGAATCTGAATTAGTTGAATTAAGTGAGTTAATTTCAGATTATGATGCGATAGTAGTAGGTTTATTCACTCCAAGTTCTCCAAATGCAGAGATTCAGAGAGTCGACTTTGAACTTGCTCAGAACGCAATTGGAAGCGACGTTGCTTTTCTTCAAATTGCAACTGGAGAGGGCGTCAATAGTCTAGATCTTGAAGAACTAGTAAGTGAAATTAATGGTAGTTGGCCGGTACTAATGGATGATGCAGATTCAACTATTGGGAAATCATTCCCTAGTAAGGCTTCTGATGCTGTTTTCATTATTGATTCAGCCGGATTTATTTCCTCATGGAAGGCGGGTGTAATGTCTTCACAATCTATTGAAGATGCTGTCGAATCCTCTTATTTTGGATCAGGTCAAAACCCATTAGATGTCTTTGGACTTATTTTTAGTACTACATTTTTACCTTTAATGATTTTAGCAATGCCTAGAGGAGATAAGTATAAGCTTCCTGATACTCCTCTTGTACCTGGCGCAGGAATTGTATTAACTCTATATGCATCTAGTATTGGATTTGCGGTTTGGGCCCTTCCAGTAGCGTTATTTTCTTCTTTTGGCTTAGGTTCTTATTGGATATATATAGAATTAATACTTAGCATATTGTTATCTTATCACGGATTATCAATGCTATTTAGAGGAGGGATCAGAGAAATCGAGATTATTGGTAAGTACATATACTCAAAACTTCCCGATGGATATCGCGACTGGAGAAAAGAAAATCGGTTTTTAGATGATCTCCATCTAGGATTGTGGGTTGCATGGTTACTGTGGCTAAGGGCACCAAGTGCCATCCCCCAAGCAATTGGGGCGGTTGCAAGATCTGGTCTTTTAGGTGTATTAATATGCATATTTTTCTTTATTGGTTACTCAATAATGGCAGGAATTGTAGTAGTCACCTTTGGAATTATAGCATCACTTCCAGGAGAAATATCTCGTATAATGGGGTCTCTTAGCGTGGGGTTAAGACCTCGTGCTTGGGGATTAGCATGTACTGTGCTTGGGCTTTGGATATTCTTCAGTATAATAGTCGGCCCTATTATGATAATATTATAATTTTTTTATTTTATTTTGGAATCTCTAGACCGTGACCATCATAAGAGCGATGCCTTTCGATAGGAATACCCTTGGGGGTATAGTATAACTTGGTAGTACAGCGGGCTCCAGTTGCACGGGAATGACGACGAATAAGTGATCTGATGGTATTGATGACCAACTGGAGCGCTGACCCGTCGCAACCCGAGAGCGTGCAATTACCGAGTGCACGCTGAGCGGAAGATACCCGCTGATCTGGGTTCAAATCCCAGTGCCCCCACCATATTTTTTAAACACGTAATAGTTTTCTTATTTTTCATACTAATAGGGGTAGGGTTGAAGGAGAACATACATTTGCCAGTGTATAATGAATCGCCGAGTAGTTGCAATTTTTGCTGTGTTCTTATTGACAGCTCCATTAACTGGAAGTCTCGCACAGGGAGATCCTGACTTAGATAAATCTGAGAACTTACAAATTTCTCTTTTTGGACAATCAAGTAATGTTCCCTATCAGCAGCCTATTTCTTGGAATGAATCAACTCTTTGGTGGGAAGTCACTTCTATGGATTCTGATAGGAATGGAATACATGACTCACTGCAGTCAGAAACTGGAATTGTTAACCTAGGTATTTCTTATTCTAGAGATGTTACTGATTTAGATATTCAGAAACTTTCTAAATTAGGGATTAATGTAAATCTAGAACTCCCTATCGTTAATGCTCTCTTGATAGGTGGTATCGACAGTAATCAAATAGAGCTTATTTCTCAACTTGATGGAGTAGTTATGGTTGAACGTTATGGTTCTGTAGTATTCTATGGAGATATCCAAACACCGGCAGTCAAGGCTCGAAACTCTTCTGATTATCCTGTGGGAGCATGGAACCTTGGAGTGAGCGGTCAAGGTATGAATATCGCTCTTGTAGATACTGGAGTAGATAATGAACATCCAGGTTTGAGTGATAAATTCGTTGCAGGTTATGATGCGGTTTGTTATGTTCACACCGACCCGACTTGCCTTCTCTCCAATCCTCTTAGAGAGGATGATGGCTCCTTTGATCCAGATGATGGGAATCAGCATGGCACCGCATGTATGGGCATGGCAAGTGCCACTGGGATTGAAGCAGACGGTTCTCAATCTAATTTCTACGGTTCGGCCCCCAATGCAACTCTCGTTGACATTAGGATTGGTACTGATGTGGGTGCGGGTCCATTTGAAAACTATTTACTAGAACAAGAATTTTATGAGTCTGCTATGAACGGTTTACAATGGGTAATTGATCATCATGATGATGCTTGGCCTGGAGTTTCCGAAGAATATTATGGGATTGATATTATCTCTTTATCATGGGGAATCACTAGTCATGAAAGTGGTGGTTCTGATGGCTCAGATATGCATAGTAGAATTTTAGATGAAGCAATGGAGGCAGGGATAATCGTTTCAGTCGCAGCAGGTAATGATGGGCCAGATAATGACGGTCTTTCAGGGATGGGTTCATCTGATTTATCGGTGACAGTAGGTGCAACAGATGACCAAAATACAGTCAATAGAGAAGATGATACAGTAGCGGGATATTCATCCAGAGGGCCAAGGAAAGATAATGGCGATGGTAATCCTCTTAATGAGTTAAAGCCTGAAATCAGTGCACCTGGATCTAATATTATTCAGGCAGAAGGTTGTGTTACAAGTGGCAGCTGTTCAAATCTAATTGATGATGCATCAAGTAATACATATACCAGTCGAGGTTCAGGAACTTCATATGCTACTCCTTCTGTTTCTGGAGTAATGGCTCTAGTTTGGGAAGCAAATGAAAATTTAACTACCATGCAACTGAAAGAAGTTTTGAAGCAAACATCGGAGAGGCGCGGTGAACCTAGTGCTCCTGATGTTGACCCATATTGGAACAGGGACTTTGGATATGGTATGATTGATGCTTATTCAGCGACAAAACTTGCGATGTATTTGAAAGAGAATGGTATTACAGAATTAATCGATCCTTCAATTCAGAATCACTTATTGTCAAGAAATGATAATAATACAATACAATTAACTGGCCATTCATGGAGTCAATCTGGTTCTGTAGAATCGGTTCAATTTAGAATAGATGGTGGATCTTGGTATGATGCTAATTTCAATTCATCAATTACTGAAGTATCAGCACTGACTCCTTTTGAATGGTACATAAATATTGATTCAAATAAATTGTCTGAAGGAAATCATACATTAGAAGTAACGGCTTTTTCATCTACTGGTCAATCGCTCCCTGTTACAGTCCAGATTGAAGGAGAGGGAGATGAATCATTATCTTATTCTATTCCTTCTTTTGTATATATTTTAGTTGCAGTTGTAGCTTTAGTTTGGTTATCTGTTCTTATACTTCTGAGATACCAAAGCGATAGTCAAATCTCATCTCTTATTAGCCGATTCAGACTTCCTAATAATGATGATATTATTGATGCAGAAATAGTTGATTAATGGAAGTTCTCGATACATCCCTTTCATATCATCGTGTAGATGTCCGCAGGTCGTGGTGCGCTTCTCTGATAGAGCAAATAGCATTCGTCCGACAGGGGTTAGACGTATGTTTGACCTTGCAGGTGATGATGCGATTCAATTCGGATTGGGTGAACCTGACTTTCAACCTCCAAATGTAGCAATCAAGGCATTTTCTAGGGCAATGGAAGAAGGTAGGAATAAGTATACTACTACAGCAGGACTCCCAGATTTGAGAAAAAAGATTGCAGAAACATGGCATCATAGGGAATCGAATCTTGATGAATCCAATGTTTGTATAACCATGAGTGGAACAAATGCCCTGTTAGATATTTTTCTTGCACTAGTTAATCCAGGAGATAATGTATTAATTCCTGAACCTTACTTTCCCTTATACCCCACTCATCCAGTATTATGTGGTGGCGAGGCAAATATGTACCCCTGCCATTTCGAGAATGGTTTCGTGCCTCTTGTAGAAGATCTTGAAGCGAGGATTAATGAGAACACGATTGCAGTTTTGTATAACTTCCCTAGTAATCCTACTGGGGGTAATGTCAATGAGGAACAAAGGGATGCTCTCGTTCGATTTGCTAAAGAAAATAATATTTGGTTAATTACTGACGAGGTATATGATAAGATTGTTTATGATTCAGAACATGTTTCTTTCCTTGGAGCAGGGTATGATAAAGTGATAATGATAAATTCATTCTCGAAAACATTTGCTATGACAGGTTGGAGAATCGGGTACTTATTGTCACCCGATCTTGATGCGATGGCCCAATTGACAAAAATGCAATATTATGTTACTGCATGTAGCAATGATGCAATGCAGTATGCAGTACTTGAGGCAATGGAAAAAGCTAGTGATTACCCTAGTGAGATGTGTGCTGAATTTAAGGCCCGAAGAGATCTAATTTGTAATCGTCTTAATGCTATGCCTAGAGTATCCTGTAATGTTCCTACTGGTGCATTTTATGTATTTCCTAAGTTCGAAATCCCTGGTTATACGAGTGAAGAATTAGCAATGAAAATGCTAGAAGGTGGTGTACTATGTTCACCAGGAACTGCCTTTGGTGCAGCCGGAGAGGGGCATCTTCGATTTGCTTACACAATTTGTAGAGAAGATATCTCTAGAGGTATGGATAGAGTTGAAGAAGTGCTTTCGAAACTAGTTTAGGCGATAAGATGAGTTTGTTAGTTTCATATTTCTCTGGTATAGTAACTCTGTTAGTATCATGGTACTTTTTGAAAGATTTAGTGATTCCAGTAGGTATTATTTTTGTATTTTCTTCAACTTACCTTTACCTATTAGGTCCTAATGCTATTGCTTTTGCATTATGTCTTTGCAATGGATGGATTTTACTAAATATATTTGTTGAAAGAATACTACCTATTAATTTACCATCTGAATAAATCAGGAATATCAATCATTCTTTCTTCTTCATAATCCTCATGTTGTGAATCCGCTTTAATTTCATTTTCTGGTATTAAGATATCTCCACTTATTTTTTCTTTTTCATCTACTATTTCTTTAGGTTCTGGGAGACTTTGTTGCGAAAGATTTTCCAATTCATCTTCTTTACTTTTCATCCAAGAAGGAATTCCATTAGAGCCTCCAAGTACGCTTATTGTAGTAAAAGCAGCCATTGGTAAAACTGAAAGGGCTACAACAGAATCAATCGAAGATCCTTTAGGTACATTTGCATTTGGGGAAACCCAGCTTAAGAATAAACCCTCTAATTGTACATTATGCCATTGTGTAAGTTGAACTCCTAATGCATCAACTGAAAAGTCGAGAGTAAATCTTGCCATGCTCCATAATATGATTATCGGGAGAATCCAAGATATTTTTGTAATTCTCCATAATATATTTCTAAATCTTGCTGCGAATCCTATTAATTGTTGGGCGACGAATGGTTGTATTCTGAACGCAATCCATAATCCTAGAATATACCCAATGATTCCTAATTCGAACGCACTTTCTTTTCTAATAAAGCTCTCAGGGATACCTTCCATGATCATTATGGGGATTGAAATTAAAAGAACTTGTGATGGGACAGCAATTAACTGAAGGCCTCCATGAATTGCCAGCAATTCGTTTTTATCGCTTCTAATCCTATCCGAAACTAAACGGCTCATTTTTCCATAAGGGCTCGAGTAAGATGCCATTTTCGCTCTATCTATTAGTTCTGGGTCATACTTTCTTCTACTTAGCCCTAATGAGGGGAGCCATCCTCCTCGCTCGACTATTGCAGTAGGCCGATAACCTCCTATTACCAAGGCTAGAAGTAAGCAAACAACTCCATAAGTAAGACCAGAAACAATTATCCAATGGACTAACTCTAATTGGGGTGTTAATGCATAGGTTTCTTCATTGAAGTGAATCAAGTGTGTCAATGAGAATCCAATTACAGGGATTATAGTTATCTGAATGAATAGTATCAATCCCAATCCGAGTCTATGTGAAAGACTGGCTTTACCCTCCATATTACCTACGCAAGACCATAAGGGCATAAGTTCTTCATTACAACACAATCATTATGTGTTGTTTTTTCGATATATTTTTCGACTCCAATTGGATTATTGATGGGATTCTTTCTAGAAACGTTTACCCCCAACATTCTTACACGAATTAGGTACCGAATGAATTTGTTAATCATGCGTATGCTATCTCCAATCTTTGTGTTGTCAATTATGCTTCTAATGAGTTTATCTCCTCTGGCTATGAATTCAAATTTAGATGAAAGTAGTGTCGAAAGCGCCGTCGGCCCTAAATCATTAATAGATTTTGAAATAACCTCTATCGAGATAGGTAACCAAACTAGAGATGCGAGTGAATGGACTCAGCCTGATGGTTCAATAGTCGAATATGTGATGAGAGATGAGACAATCCAGATCAATGTTACTTATACTCAAGCAGGTTCATCCGGTCAGCCGGCTTCAGCAGAGGGGTATCTGCAAATTTGGCATCCCATTGGATTCATTATTGCTGAATACAATGTCAGTATGTTATTGTCTGGTTTTCAGTCGTTAAAAGCTAGTTTTGTTTGGACTCCTAGTTCTGCTCATAGTGCATTAGATGAGAATGGTTACCTAGTTGGAGGGATAATACTTAGAGGAATTGTGGATGGTGGACTTGCTGATGATACCGAATCTAATAATGAACTAGATAGGTATGTTCCTGTTGCAATGTGGAATGATCCAATGGAGAATGGATTCTGCGGTGACGTAGATGGCGACAGCATCATTGATTGTACAAATCAACTTCAAGCAAATGTCCCTACATGGGTGGGTGCAGGTTATGACTCAGCGGGGCAATTGTCTAATGATCCCGATAGTTATGGGCATTGGAGAATGGATGATTCATTGAGTGCAGAAGGTGAAAACCATTGGAGAGTTTCCCGCCCAGGTGCTAACTATGCTAGTAACAGGCATGATAAATTATGGTGGGGTTGGTTCACGCCTTTCGATAATTGTAACGAACCTGGTCACGGTTTAGGTAATGGCGGTCTTGATTCCGCAGTCAGTTCTAATTATGGAAATAACTTTTGTAAAATCCGGCTTAAAGGTTTTGATTTCTTGACACTACAGTTAGTCACTAATGCTTGGGGGGAGATGGGGGCTGGAGATCAAGTTAGATTAGAAGCAGAATCTGGAGGCCAAGGTGAATTTTTCAATTTTTCATCTCAGCAACTTTCAACAACTGGAGATTGGAGCCAATTAGTATGGAATATGTCTGAAATCCATGAGTCTGCTGAATATACTTTGGCATTTCGATTCGATTCCAACAGTTCTTATTCTAGTCCGGGTATTCAAATCGATTCATTCCTATTATTTGCTATAGAAAAAGTACCTGAATATACTTTAGATTTTGATTGTAATGATCCTCTTCCAAATTCATATCTTGTAGTTCCTTCTGACCCTAATCCGCCTTCGCTATATTGTAGAATTAAGAATAATGGGTATATTGATATTACTTTAAGATTGTATACTGAAGTGACAAATAGGTCATGGATGTATGATTTCCCCTTGCGTATAGACTCAAATAATCAAGTTGATCATGATAATTATGTAATAAGTAAGGTAATCCCTGCTCTTGGATATATGGATACTTGGTTTAATCTCACAATACCTGATGCATCGGGTGTTCAGGACTTATTCTGGGATGTTTGGGTAAATGATGGAGTCACTAATTTATCTAAAGAATTTGTTCGTCTTCCAGTTTCAGTTATGCCTGCATATTCTTGTAAATTAAAGCAGGCAACATTACAAAATCCTGCTGCTACATTAGAGCCTGGTGCAAGTGGAGTGATTCCTATGACTCTGAAAAATACTGGTAATCAAGTTGCAACATGGAATTTTGGTGCATCTTTCCCTAATATCGACTGGGTAGATAATGCGGAAATTAAATGGATGTACGATGGTAATGAGGTATCTAGTCTTGAGTTGGAACTAACTGATGACATAGTTATAGATGCAATAATTACTGCTCCTCCACAAGTCCCTCCAGGTACATATCCTGTGACTTTATTGGCTTCTGGTATGTCTCCTGCTCAATATTTAGCCGAATGGCAAGTAAACATAGTGGTGCCTATTTTCTCGGATTTGACAATAGAACCTGAAATTTCTAATTTAGTAGCACCTGCTGATGATTCATTGAGATTAATAGAAATAAGATTAATCAATGATGGAAATTCTCCTGAATCTTTTGACCTAAGTATTCAATCAGACTGGAAATTAGGGATAGAAATGAATACTGAGCAAACATTTGAGATTGATCCTTTCGGAGGAGATAGCACCGTAACCATGTTACTTCCTATGCCCTATGGTATAGTTAATGAGACATATTCTGTCATAATTACAGCAACTAGTAAGACCAATTCGCAATATCAAAAATCAGCTCAGATATTACTTACAGTTCCTCAAACTAATTTAGTTGAAGTTGAAGATCTAGACATGTTGGAAGAAGTTTTCCGGGGCGGTGACGATCCACGCACAGTAAATTGGAGAATTTGGAACCGAGGAAATGTTCCTGACTCGTTTGAAATTTCTTTTGACCATTTCACCGATGTTTCTGCTTCAGCAGTCGGATTAAATTCTGGCAAGACCCCTTACATCCTTCCTGGTGACTCTTACAACTTGACTGTGCGTTACTCATTCGCAGCTACAACTTTCGGCGATAGAACCATTTCTATGTCTGCCACAAGTGTTCTCTCACAGAATCTAGGTTCAGTTGTTTCCGGAACTGGTGATGCGGTATTCCAGGTAGGCGCTCAAGGATGGATTACACTGAATCCACCCGCGGTTTTAGATATTAATGAGAAAGGAAAAGATATAGAAGTAATATTTACTGTAAAGAATGAACATCCTACTGATGCCCAGTTACTTAGGGCAGATATTGAGAGGGATTCTAATATTTTCTTCAACATCATAGATGCAAGGGTAGAAACTAGTGACCAGAACTTCGTGTTAGAAGCTCAGGCGACTAGGCAAATAACTGTCTATCTGACTGTAACTGAAGATAATCTGAGGAACCTTGATGAAAATATTATGAATTTCCAGTTGTACCTAGAAGTAGATGGAGACATAGACAAAGTATCGAAAAGTGCGAGTATAAATATGTTCAAATTAGACCCAATAGAAGAAGGTCCTGATACTGGTGCAATAGCAGGTTTAGCAGGTAACATATTGTTTATTTTAGTTGGCTTAATATTGCTGATAGCAGTTCTAGTTGCAACAATCAGAATTATGCGCAGTGCTTCTTCTCCATTAGAAGAAATTTCCTCTTTTGACGATTATGAATACACTCAAAATAGTAGTTTCAACTCTGATCCTTTACCAGGTGCTCCTGAATTACCTTCTGCAGATAAAGTAGCGAATTCTATGTATGGTGGTTCTAAAGAATTGTTCGAACAACCACCTCCACCTCTTCCACTTGAGGTAGTAGAAAAAGAAGAGGAATTTGAGGAAGAAGTTGGAGTTGTAGAACAAATAGAACTTCCATCGGGGGCACCCCCTATTCCTGAAGAGGGGCTTCCAGAAGGATGGTCTATTGAACAATGGCAACACTATGGTCAGGCATGGATTGATCAACAGAATCAAGAATAATTCATTCAATCTAGAATTTAACTAACGGTGCGAGGGCTTATGAGGGCTCCTCAGGTCGGCCAAATCCCAATACAGGAGGCATATTTCCAATGTACAATGGACAACAACCAATTTTTATCCTAAAAGAAGGCACTGAAAGGACAAGTGGGCGCTCAGCTCAGAGTAACAATATCGCAGCAGCTAAGGCAGTAGCGGATTCTGTTCGTTCTACGCTTGGCCCGAAAGGAATGGATAAAATGCTAGTTGATGGGATGGGTGATGTTGTTATTACAAATGACGGTGCTACAATATTAAAGCAAATGGATATTACTAATCCTGCTGCTAAGATGATTATTGAAGTTGCTAAAACACAAGAACAACATTGCTTCGATGGCACAACGAGTGCCGTGGTAATTGCAGGTGAACTTTTGAAAAGAAGTGAAGACTTAATTGATCAAAATGTTCATCCTACAGTTATTTGTGAAGGTTTCCGTCTTGCTGCCCAAAGAGCCGCTGAACTCATTGAAACTCATTCAATCGAAACTAGTGAAGAAATGCTTTCAGAAGTTGCTAAAACAGCATTAACAGGTAAAAGTGCGGGAGCAGTCAAAGAATTCCTTGCAGATATCTGCGTAAGAGCGGTACTTTCTGTGGCTCAAGAAGTCGATGGAGAAATAGTTGTAGATCTTGATGATGTTAAAGTCGAAAAGAAGCAAGGCGGTTCAATAGGAAGTAGTACATTGGTTGATGGAATTATTTTAGATAAAGAAAGAGTCCACTCGGGCATGCCAAAGTTTGTTAATGATGCTAAAATAGCACTTATTAACTCAGCTATAGAAGTGAAGAAAACAGAAGTAGATGCTAAGATTCAGATCACGGATCCAAATATGTTATCTCAATTCTTAGATGAAGAAGAATCATATCTTAAGTCATTAGTCGAAAAAATTCAAGCATCAGGTGCAACCGTAGTTATCTGCCAAAAAGGAATTGATGATTTAGCTCAGCACTACATGTCGAAAGCAGGATTATTTGCAATTAGAAGGGCGAAGAAAAGTGATATGGAAGCCCTATCTAAAGCAACAGGAGCGAAAGTAATCACAAATGTAGATGACCTGTCATCAGATGATTTAGGTTTTGCATCTAAAGTTGATGAAAGGAAAATAGGTGAATCAGATATGGTTTTTATCACTGGTTGTAAAGACGCAAAGAGCGTGTCAGTTCTCTTAAGAGGCGGTACAGAACATGTTATTGATGAGATAAACCGTGCATTTGATGATGCAATTGGTGTTGTAGCTGTGGCTTATGAAGATGGTTCAGTGTTAACTGGTGGTGGTTCAGTTCTCGCATCTATAAGTAGAGAGTTAAGGTCTCATGCAGAAGGTATAGGTGGACGTGAACAGATGGCTATTGAAGCATTTTCAGGTGCTTTAGAGGTGATTCCGAGGACTTTAGCTGAGAATGCTGGTTTAGACCCTGTTAATACGATAATTGATCTTCGTAAAGCGCACTCAGAAGGAAAATCTAATTATGGCGTAAATGTATATGAAGGTGGAGTTGCAGATATGGCCGCTGGAAAGGTTTTCGAACCTAGTAGAGTAGTCGATCAGGCTATACAATCTGCTACTGAAACAGCAGTGATGATTTTACGTATAGATGATGTAATATCAAGTCGAG
>Ga0099799_10050_pt1 | contig 35031 bp, 25 predicted proteins | sample Uncmet6_SortLC_1_FD_89033 | JGI IMG/M metagenome (GOLD analysis project Ga0099799, IMG submission 89033) | Marine eukaryotic communities from CALCOFI LINE 67, Pacific Ocean - CN11_C50_N6_SortLC_1 | ecosystem: Environmental > Aquatic > Marine > Oceanic | place: Pacific Ocean: Monterey Bay...
ACCGACCTTTTTGAGTTGGCAAGATTCAGTTCGTCTTTAGCCTTCTCGATTTCATCAAGAAGTTTCTCTTTCTCGTCTTCTAGCAATCGAATTTTTTCCGTGGCACTTGCTTCGTCCAATTTGGAGTCCTCGATCTTCTTCAGAACAGCCTTCTTCTCCGTTTGAACTTCCAACATTTTTGATATCGCCACCTCGACTTCATACCTGGCCTTCTCGACTTCACCTAGCAGTTCGTTCTTTTCATCTTCGATTGACGCGATGTTTCTAGCGGCCTTCTCTTCGATCATTCTGCTTTCGTCGATTAACAAATCTTTCTCGCTATCAAAAGACTTGACAATTTCTGCCGCATTCTCAATATTCTTCGCAGCGTTTTCAACCACTACCTTCATATCTTGTGTCTCCCGAGCGAGCTCCCTTTTCTCCCGCTCAAGGGATATAATTACCCTAGCGGCGCTGGCCTCGCTGGCCTCGAACGATTCGATCTCTTCGTACAATGCCTTTTTTTCTCTTTCCAATGAATCAATATTCACGTTAGCACTCTCAAGTGATTCCTTTAAATCTCTCGTCCTCTGAAGCAATTCCTTTTTTTCCGCTACCAGAGATACAATACTTCTTTTGGCATTGTTATCATTGGCCTTCGCCTTTCGCAGAAGATCCTTTTTCTCACTTTCGACCGCGGAAATCTTTCTTCTGGCATCCCTGAGGCTGTCCTCAACGTCCTCAACCTTATTGCGCAATATCTGTTTATCCCTCCCCAGCTCAATATTTCTAGACTCTGACAAAGTGTCGAAATATGATCTAGATTGTTGGAGAAATGTGAATTCCTCGTCTTCTCGAGACAAGGCAAAGACTCCAAGACCCGTTGCGAGAGCAACACCCACACCTAATACCGCCCCATCGCTCAAGAGACTGCTGGAAGCTGCTTGAATTGGTCCTACCTGATCGGAAACGATGTCGCTTGCTCGCTTCCCAAAATATTCTAGCGTCGAGTCCGCGAGTACTGTACCACCGAAAGGAATGGAATCGACGAGCGCACCATCAGCCGGCAAAGCATTAGCTGGAGGGAGAAGAATGGATCGTAGAGTATTTCCTGGAAAGCAAGGTACGCCATTGCCCCGAGCAGCGGTAGTGGATAAAACCGTCGCTGTGGGTTCTTCCGGAGCCAACCCTGCAACTGCAGGGGAAGGGAAGCCGTTCAAATCGGAGGAGATGACCCCAAATCCCAAAATTCCAGCTGCAGCCAGAGAGCCCTATGTAAATGTCGGAGGAGAACAAGTGAGGAGAACCAACGATAGCGTGAATCAATTAGCGCGCCATCTATCGTTTGGGCTGAGCAACATGAGCAAAAGGGTATGAACCAAAGCCGAAAGCGGTAAAAAACTTACGACAACTTCCCGCAGAGCCTGCAATCTCTTCTCATCCTCTCCTTCCTCAAGATGTTCAGGGTTGCGCCTATGAGAAGATGGTGAAGCAACAGAAGGCGGCGCTTTCGAAGACGAGGCGAACGCCTTCATTTCCGGTATTTCCTCAGGATGGCCAACATTCTTGGAGTGCACCAGATTGCCCGCTTGCCATGAACCTTGCCCCCTGATTGGAAGGAATCCAGCGCTTCGCCGTGCATCGTTTGCAGCATTTCGAGATGCCAAGCCCCCGGAAGGGACGAAGGCGCCACAAATGACGGCCAGTAGCGCGCCTAGTGGGACGATACTCCGAGCGAGTTTCTTCATTTATCTACTAATCAGCATACTCCTCTAGCATATATTCGCGAGTTTGTGCGACCAGCCGCCTGCTTGCAAGTGACCGCAATCAGCCGTGGCCGTCGTATTGAACGAATTCGTATCTCTATTCGGATTCGCCTCTATTATAAAATGTCTGTTGTGTGTGGGTTGTCAGAGGGTCAGAGTCAGAGGGCTGGATTTTGATCTTTCTGGTCCTCGAGGCGCAATGCTCGATGCTGTCGGGGCGTCGCCGCGCTGTGGGCTTTGTTTCTGTGTGTGACCCTGCCTGCTCGATCTGAATTCTGGATTTTATGCAAAACAAAATTATATACTGTACTGTAGGAATTCCTTTACACTTTAATTATCTTTACGCGAATGGTTTAAAATAAATAAGGGTTAGGGTTGTTGATGGAATGCGACTTAGTGTATGCATACAACTTTTTGGGGGCGACCTTGCCCCACCTCTGTTTAATTATGTTCGGACTGTATGAATTCCGACGTAGCCCCCTCGGATATTGCCGCACCTCATTTTTTCAGTCCGCGGCCTTCCCGCCGCCTGCTCCAAAGTGTTCCCTGCTGCTGTGTGCTGCTGCTTCTGCCAAAGCGACGCGGGAAAGCATCAAGACGTCAAGTGAGAAGTGAGGTGTTTCCTATTCAAATCTTACAACTTAGACACAGACAAGATAAGGCCGCAGAATCTAGTATGCTAATTCATTGATAAATGAGGAACATCACTTGGGCAATTGTTCCAGTCGGCGCCCTCCTGGCCGTCATTGGCGGCGCCTTTACGCCCTCCGGGGGCTGGGCATCGCGGACTCGCCTCAACTATACGCGGCAACCCGTTCGTAGCAGACTCGATCGCCCTTTGTACATTGCTGATCCTATCTATAATCTCGACATTGATGATATTGAAATTCCCGAAGAAAGGCCCGAAACCAAAACGGATTTGTCCAGCTCGTCTGATGATGTGTTAAAGCCAACGAGTTCCTCTGCCCCCACCCCCTCATCGCGCAGCCCTCGTCCTGCTTCGCCAACGTCCCCCCCGAGCAACCCGCCACCTTCCGCTCCGCCACCGTCCGCTCAACCACCTTTCTCTTCACCACCTTCCGGGCGCACCGGGCGCAAAGAGGCCCGCCTCGAGAAGCTAGAGAAAGACATAAAGTCGACAAAAGTTGAGAAGCAGAAGCTGCAGCAACGGTACGACGATATTGACAAAGACATCGAGTTGAAGAAAAAGAAGCTGAAGCAACTGGAGGCGAAAGTTTCCAGGAAAGCCGCCCGTACGCGCGGAAACCCAAGGGCCTCAGGTGTTTCCGTGGGCCTTGGCGGCCCGACATCGCTGCTGGTTGGAAGCGTCGTGGCTCTTGCCGCAGGCCGTGCGTTGCTGTCGGATCGGGATGGACTTAAAACGCGTGCAATTGGGAATAGGGCGAAAACTGCAAAAGAGCTGGTTTCAAAGCCGGTTTCCAAGCCGGTTTCAAAAGCTATTTCCAAGTCAGTTGCCAAGCAAGAGCGGGAAAAGAAACCGCTTTCCTTGCCGGTCGTTAAGCGAGAGCGTGCACCACCGACGCCACCTAAGGGGGCTGAAAGATCGAAAGAACTGGCTTCCAAGCCGGTTTCCAAGACGGGTTCCATGTCAGCTGCCAAGCGAGAGAAGGCCAAGAAGCCTTTTGCCACGCCTGTCGCCGAGCGAGAGCGTGCACCACCAACGAAATCGCAATCAAAGGAGACGCCCCAAAACGCAGGAACACCCACGGTTGGCAATATTGTAAGTAACCTTTTGTCGTTTCGCTGTCGCCTTTTTCTCAATGTCACTGGCTCACCTCTGTTTCCCACTTTATTCAAACCGGACAATTTGCGCAACTGCCACTTCTGAAATATAATGTAGGCTGCTACTGCTGTAGCTGTGGGTACCTTGACAATTGGACTCCTCTCCTCCGACTTGGCTGGGTTCAGTACAACAATGACAGGGAACATGGTGACCGAATACCGCGACGAAATTTTGAAGGTCACCAAAGGAGGGCTAGTTACTACGCAGATGGAATTTGAAAAAGGCGATACAAGAGTCGTTTCCAAACCTGCGGCCACGACCACAATTGCGTCTTCCAGATCGCCTAAGTATTCGACCGATGACGAGCGATCCGTTGGAAGCAGTGATGTATCGGGAGATGCATCAATGAAGAACGAGCCGCTTAAAAATACCAATACAGTCAAAGAAGAAGGAAGAAAGGGCGCCATATTGGATATGCTCGAGGATGAAAGCGAAAATAAGTCCTTGGCCCCGGAGGGAACTCCAGAGCCTGTGGAAAGCCCCAGAGCCCCCCTCTCAGCGATCGTAGACGAAAGAAATACACGGCGAAATCCATTTGATATAGGACACGATGAATTCCTCATCGGTTTGGGGGCAGTTGCAGCTTTATCTGTTGGATTAATCACCTCGATTGAAGAAGAGGGCGCCGATGAAAGCGGTGAAAGCGATAATAACGATAAGGAGGTCTCTGCTAAGAAGAAGAAAGTGAGGAAAGCGAGGGATGAAGAAACTCGAAGGAAGCAAGCGGGAGAAGAAAAGGCGCTGAAGGCCAAGGCTGCAGCAGAGGCAGAATCGAAGCGGATCGCCCAAGCGGAGCGGCTAGAGAAAGAGAAGAAGGCGATGGTCATAAAGAAGGCGAAAGAGCAGGAGAAGGTAAAGGAGGCTGCGGCAGAAGCAGAAAGGAAACGAATTTTCGAAGCGAAAAGGCTGGAGAAGGAGAGGATGGAGATAGCCCTGAAGAAGGCAGAGGAGGAGACGGCGCAAAAGGCCAACGTTGAGGCAGAGCAGGAGGAGTTAGCCATGAAGAATGCGACAGAGCAGGCAAAGACGTTAGAAGCGAAGAGGATTGCGGAAGCCAAGCGACTGGAGCAGGAGAAGAAGGAGATAGCTAAGAAGAAGAAGGCAGAGCAGGCGAAGGCGCGGAAGCTGAAGACTGCGGCAGAAGCGGAAGCGAAACGGATTGACGACGCGAAGCGGCTAGAGCAGGAGAAGGAGAAGATTGCGGCAAATCAGGCAGAGGAAGAGAAGGTGCGGAAGGCCAAGGCTGTGGCAAAAGCAGAAGCGGAAGCGGAAGCGGAAGCGAAGCGGATTTCCGAAGCCGAGCGGCTGAAGCAGGAGAAGGAGAAGATTGCGGCAAAACAGGCAGAGGAAGAGAAGGCGCGGAAGGCCAAGGCTGCGGCAGAAGCAGAAGCGGAAGCGAAGCGGATTGTCGAAGCCGAGCGGCTTGATCAGGAGAAGAAGGTGATAGCTAAGAAGAAGAAGGCAGAGCAGGCGAAGGCGTTAGAAGCGAAGAGGATTGCCGACGCCGAGCGGTTGGAGCAGGAGAAGGGGAAGGCACGGAAGGTCAAGGCTGCGAGAGAAGCGGAAGCAAAGCGGATTGCGGAAGCCGAGCGGCTGGAGCAGGGAAAGAAGGAGACGGTCTCGAAGAAGGTGGCAGATCAGGAGAAGGCGCGGAAGGCCAAGGCTGCGGCAGAAGCAGAAGCGGAAGGAATGGGGATTGCCGAAGCTAAGGGGCAAGATAAGGAGATGGTCTCGAAAAAGGCCGCGGATCAGGAGAAGGCGCGGCAAGCCCGGGCCGCAGCATATGCCAAGAGGATTGCCGAAGCCGAGCGGCTTGATCAGGAGAAGAAGGGGATGGCAAGGAAGAGTTCGGAAGAGGAGGAGAAGGCGGCGCAGGCCAAGGCACCGGCAGAAGCGGAAGCGGAAGGAATGGGGATTGCCGAAGCTAAGGGGCAGGATAAGAAGGAGGATATGGTCTCGAAGAAGGTGGCGGATCAGGAGAAGGCGACGCAAGCCAAGGCTGCGGCAGAAGCAGAAGCGGAAGGAATGGGGATTGCCGAAGCTAAGGGGCAAGATAAGGAGATGGTCTCGAAAAAGGCCGCGGATCAGGAGAAGGCGCGGCAAGCCCGGGCCGCAGCATATGCCAAGAGGATTGCCGAAGCCGAGCGGCTTGATCAGGAGAAGAAGGGGATGGCAAGGAAGAGTTCGGAAGAGGAGGAGAAGGTACCGAAGGCCAAGGCACCGGCAGAAGCGGAAGCGGAAGGAATGGGGATTGCCGAAGCTAAGGGGCAGGATAAGAAGGAGGATATGGTCTCGAAGAAGGTGGCGGATCAGGAGAATGCGCTGCAGGCCCGGGCCGCAGCATATGCCAAGAGGATTGCCGAAGCCGAGAGGCTGGAGCAGGAGAAGAAGGATATGAAGAATTTGGAAGAGGAGGAGAAGGCGGCGCAGGCCAAGGCACCGGCAGAAGCGGAAGCGGAAGCAAAGCAGGTTGCCGAACCCGAAGCAGAGTGGCTGGAGCAGGAGAAGGAGGATATGGTCTCGAAGAAGGCGGCGGATGAAGAAAAGGCGAGGATGGCCCAGGCCGCAGTAGAAAACAACAATAATGAAACGCCAGTAGATCTCGATAGCAAGACCGAAGCGATTTCGCAGGCTACTCCGTTTGACAAAACTCGTGCAGACTTCCAAGTTCTCGAATTGGATAGACATTCAACGTACGAAACGACGCATGAGATACGTGCCAGTGCTTCGTCAACAGCCACCAATAAAGAAACTCCTGAGGATCTTTCGTTCACATATGATTTTGATGAGTTGGTGGTCGGCAACGATTCGACATCAGCGCCAACCACAGCGGTCATGCTCATTCACCCAATTGGGGTCGGTATCGGACGCTGGTATTACGATCGTCTAATGCTTGCGCTCGACGAGAAATATGGAGGGGGCGATCGCCGATACGTCTTTATTTCTCCTGATTTACTTGGAAGCGGTAGCGCATGCAGCCCCATCATCGAAAGTGGGGAGGAAATAGAGAAACTGCCTCTCTTGACCATTAGGGACTGGTCGGAGCAACTGGAAGAACTGATGGCTGACTATGAAGCCAAGAGTACGAGTGAAGGTCATGTTGTAGAGAATTGGTGCGTGGTCGCTAACGGAGGTTGCTCGCCGATTGCGCTGAAGGTTGCTGAGCATGCGGCCGAGCTGACGGTCCCGTTCGAAGGGAAGGTCACGAATGTTGTGCTATCGTCGCCTCCCCGCTTGCCTTTCTTTTTGGAGGGAACCGACCCCGCAGAGGTGCAGAAGTCGTACCGCACTCTTTGCGGCCCGGCGGGTAAGCTGTTCTGGTGGTATTCACTTCGAAAGGGTGGGAGGTTTGTGCAGAAGTTCAGCGAAAGAAATCTTGTTGGCAATCCTGAGAGTCTCGGTGAGGCTTGGACGCCGAACTGTGTAGCCACAGGCAAGCTTGACGGCGGCAGAAGCCGGTATTCAACATTTGCCTTCCTGGCGGGAACACTTCAGGAAGGATGTCAAGCGAGTCTTGACGTGCTACGGGGAAAGGATGTGAAGATTGACTTCATTCGAGGAAAAGATAAACGAAAGAATAAGGCTCGCAGCTGGTTCTGGAAGCGTTCAAAAAATGGCAAGGGTGAGGATGAATTAAAGAAGGACAATGGGGACTCGGTGGACACAGTGGGGCAACTGGTGGCAGCGACCGAGGCCTTATCTCCCACTGGTGAGGAGGAGGAGACGATCCAGGATTATGTGAAGAGGAACGGCAATAGTGGGAAAACGAAATGGGTCGGAGGCCGGATAAGTCTCGCCCACGAGGACGGTGAGGGCTATGCCACTGCACTGATGGAACATATTTCGTGATTCTTTTCCTCTATACGAGTTGATGATGGCGCTGGAGATCTACGAGCACACGCTCTATACACTTGTGGCTTTCATCGGCGCTGAATAAAACTTGAAAGTTTCCCTCAGGATCTGTTCTAATCTGCTGCAGAGGAAGCAACCTCTAGAGGAGGAAATCCTAGCTAGATCGCTGGCTAGATTATTATTTTATTAATTTACATTTACTATGCATACTATAGTAGTAGGCGGCCTTTGCAAGATATATTCATTTCGGGACGACTTTAACGTAGCTACTCGTACAAGAGTAGGTATTCCTAGTGGCTACCTTACATACCGTGCACATAACAAAAAATCTCCTCCTCCCCCCACAGACGCATTGCATGCACTAACTCTCGAATCTCGACGACCACATGTCATAGACACATTGAGGATCGACTGCAGTTGTATTGCCCCCAAGTGATGCAGCAGCCTCAGCCCCAGTCGCGGCATGACGGCGATGGCTCTGCCAACGAGCAATCGGCCATGCCACGTTTTCATGATAATGCATCCGCACCCATCCAACATCCCTGCCATTTATATTCAAGTCCGCCCCAGCCCCACCTCCCCCCCGGATGGGTCGAAGCCATCGACCCCCTCACGGGGAAGCTTTATTATGGCAATTCATCGACGGGTCAGTCTTCTTGGCAACCTCCGGTTCTGCCTCCCCCCCCCCCCCCCCCCCCCCCCCCTCCGCCTCCGCGATCCACCCTGGTTCAGCAGCAGGCACCCGTTTGGGCCACACAAATAAATGGGAGAACTGCTCCGCAATCACTGACAAATGAAAAAACAGGCGTGGGGGAAATCGTATCGCAGGTCCGGGCGTTAATCGACACCGACTGGACGTTGGACCGGGGTGGCGAGGAAGGGGCGTTAGAGCTGCCAGAACTGAGCGCTGGGGCCCTTGCCGATCTCTGTCACATGCAGGAGGAATTTCGCGAGGTTGGCAACGGTGTGGAGGGTAGTGGTGCTGCCAAAGCCCCATACGAGCCTCTCGAGCCTCATGCTCTCCGTTCGACCGCCCGCAGGCCTCATATTGAACCAGGGCGGGTAGAAATCCGAATGATGGCACTATACGACAAGCTGAGGCAGCTAGGTAATGCTACGTAGTCAGAGTCGGCCATATACCCTCCTAAAGCATGGTGGTAAGAGGGCAAGCAACATACTAGATCTATTAGTAAGCCGCCGATGAGCCCGAAATTTTTCTATTTTAATGTTGTTGTATTTTAATATGGGAACCCACGTCAGATCATTCCATCTTGCTCAGGATGGGCAACATCCATGACCCCGGCAGCATGTGCCGCGCCAAAGATGCCCGGCTCACAGCCTTGCTCTCTGTGTGTCTCTTCGTCGAGTAGTTCAATTTTGCCACGATCCACCCGTGGGGTACGATTGTAACGACCACCAGTTGCACTCCACTCGAAGCCGATTGCGTTGAGCCTTTGTATCTGACTGGCTGAGATGCACGCTCTCCTGTTCTCTCCCGCTCTTAAGTTCATATACTTGGTCCTCTGCGCGGTGACCCACTGCGCCAAGGGACGGTTGCCAATCCATCGAAATGGTACGTTTGTGTGGCCGCTATCCTTCTTGTATTTTAGTAGCTCATGGAACCGCTGATCCCAAGACGTGGTGTGCTTTCGAGCGGGCCATTCTACCCCGAGCTCTTCCATCCGCTTCTGGCGCTCCTCAGTCAGGACGGGCTTCTTTCCCTCCATAGTGTTGAGGTATGCCCCGCACTGCGACTTGAACCACTGGCCTAGCCTACTAGTGTCATTCGCGTACATCGGCGGCACCCTACAATGGCCGTGAACCTCCTTGAACTTGACCAGTTTCTGGAATCCCCGCTCCCACTTCTCGGGACCAGGCCCCTTCTTTGCGACCCAGATTACACCGAGCTCTTGGCTGAGCAAGTGTTCTTGGTAGGCCTCTAGGTCCCCCTTCTGCCTCGCGGACCTCTGGCACCCCATCCATTTCGCCAGACATCGGACCTCTTCTCGCTTTTCCTCCGGTACCTGCTTTTCTTTTTTTATCGTTAGATCCGAGACATCGATCCCGTGCTCGTCTCTCAGCGCCAGCATCTGCCTGTACCGGCAGTTCCACTGCGTCGGCTCAAGCAGCAAATCTCTTGCCTTGCCCGCAGCCGTTGTCCTGACGCACACCTCAGCAAGGTCAACCTTCTTCCTGGCCGCCTCAACCCTGGCCTGCGCCGCCCGAACCTTCTCCTCGGCCCTGGCCAGTTCCTCCCGCTCAACCTCCAGCCGGGTAATGGCAGTGGCAACGGCCAGTTTAGCCACCTTGGCTCTTCGTATATCATCGGAGCTGGCCTGAAAGAAGGCGGGGAATGGACGGGGCGACGGTGGTCCCTTGTTCTTGCTTCCCTTGGGCCGCCCCCGCTTCCTCCTAAGCGGTGGCGCGTCTGCGGCTGACGCCAGCGGAGGCTGCTGCAAATCCCCTTCTGCGCCCACCTCCTCGTCTCGCCGTCGCAGCTGCTGCTCCGTCCAGCGAGCGAGGGCAGCCTTCGGGTGGGTGGGGAGCATAGAGGGGGCCGGAACCTCCTCATTGAGCCCTCCTTTCATTATTCCCTACTCTAGTAGTATCTACGAGCTCGTATATTATACGATCATTTCGTCACAGAGTTGGTGACTAGTCATCTTCACTCTAGTAGTAGTAGCACTACTAATATCTTCATGATGTAGATAGTAACAAAAAAGTAAAATAAATATCTGATGTTGCTAACACTTGGCCGCTGCACCGCGAGCTGCATAGCCCTCTTTATCGCAAAACATACCCTCCAGTCGACCCATCTTTTGTCGATCAGGACTTCTCCACCAATTAATGGTCACGGTCCGCTCCTCAGACGACGTTACAGTGTGGTACCAATACACGGGCACGTACAAGCAGTCACCCGGTTGAAGGGTCACGAAGGACGGCAGAGCAAACGCTGCCATATCGAAGTCCCTACCAGGATCGGAGGGACTAACCGGTGAGCCGTTGCCATGACGCGCCCGATCTACGTAGAGATAACGGGAACTGGAAGCTGGATCGTAAAGGGAGAAGGACTTGCTCCCCCCCGAAGCCAGGCAGACCACGTTCTCGAGGGAGTCGTAATGCAGCTGCGTGACGCGCTCTCCGGCCCCGAGGTAAAGCGTGATGGGATGGTGTGACATCGGCAAATCTGTCCCGACCGCATCTAGCACCTGCTTTTGGGGCGGACCGGACCCAAGCGCGTATTTCAGCAACCCGGGCAGGGCCGAGGCCACGTCGATCTGGGCGGCGTACAAGTGCTCGGTGACCGTGTCACCCCTGTGCGCTCGGTAGGAAGCAAAGAAGTCAGACGCAGTCATGTTCTTTTCAAGATAGGCCGAGGCACCAGACCCCTTCGACCCCGGAGCAACGATTCGCTGAAAGACAGTCGCGCCAGCGCTTGTAGAAGTTGCAACTACAGGACGCTCAGCAACCCGGACCGGCATGATCGTCCCCGACCCAATGGCATCCATCAGATTGGAATCCACATCCCACCACCCTCCCAGACTTGGCGGCGACATGCACTGACGACAGACAAAGGGTTCGTTGCGTTTGACAAATGCGGAAACCTCCCTTTGTTTCTCTCGAAGGCGGAGAGCGTTGCTATCATTAACATGCGAAGTGGCTGCCTCCAAGTCCCAATCAATAACGACTGGTGCCACCCCCCGGCCGTCTGAGCTTACTCCCCCAAGGTTCTGATCACAAGTGACTGCAGAAGATCCGTCCGTGCCTCCTGTTCCTAGTTCTAGGTATAGCTCATGCATCTGAGCGGCGAAGTAACCAAATAGGACAGCGAGGACGGCACCGAGCGAGGCCGTGATGGCCGTGAGAAGAGGCGGAGATGACGCAAACGTCCCCTCAATGGCTTGTGGCGAAGATTCTTCGACCCTTGCGCTTCGAGGCCTCTTCTGCCCAGCTCCCATGCCCTCCTCGAACAAAGCTACTGCTACTGAGGCATGAAGGTGCGGCGGGACTTTGAGGGAGAGAGTGGTAGAGGAGCCTCCTAGGGCAGGAGGCGACAGCAATGGCTACTTCTTAAGAAGCGCTCCTCGTTTAAACTTGACCCTGAAACCTCCCACGTGACGTGTAAACGTGCAAGCGGACCGAAATTTCCACTACCAACGGAACCAACCCTCACCAAGAACGTGACGCACTAATACGAGGTCTGCAAATTGATGAATGAAATAAATCAATAAATAATAATAATAATGTAACATGTACGAGAGTATGAATGTAAACAATGAACAGGTGGCACACGCGCGATGTTGAGGCTTCCCACGCATACCAGCCGCTAATTTACCGAAAAGGATATATTCGTTCATTGCCGAATCATTTAAAGCATTGCTCGCTTCGCCAACATGATGAAAGCAACTGTCTTTGCGGCCGTCCGCCGAGCCGCTGTCCGCCCCCGAGTCCTCGGCTCCACTGCGCCGTCTTCCCTACCTGCCCTCGGCCTTGGCTCCGTCCGCACTTTGGCAGCAGACGTTTCTATCGAGCATGGGCGCGGTGAGTGGAAGACGTACGGCGACCTGGACAGCTACACGCCTGGCAAGTTCCAGATCAAGTGCTTCAATAAGATCAGTCCCGATGGCCTTAAGCGTTTCGATGAGGACGAATACGATATTCGAGAGGACGGAAAGGACGCAGCCAACGCCCATGCCATCCTGCTCCGCTCGCACAAGCTCAAGGAGGAGGAGATCGCCCACACCGTCCGAGCCATAGCCCGCTGCGGCGCCGGCACCAACAACATCCCCGTCGCGCGCATGACAGAGCTCGGCATTCCCGTTTTCAACACGCCCGGCGCCAATGCCAACGCCGTCAAGGAGCTCGTCCTGTGCGGCATGCTGCTCGGATCTCGCCGCATCGTTGACGGAGTGAACCATATGAAAGATCTCGGCCGCCAGGGGCTGGCCAGGGAGCGGGTTGAGAAGGATAAGGCCATGTTTGGCGGCCGCGAGGTCATGGGCAAGAACCTCGCTGTCATTGGTCTTGGGCATATCGGCGCCGCGACCGCCCGTGACGCTGCCGCCTCGCTCGGCATGAACGTCGTCGGCTACGACCCTGGTCTATCCATCGAGAGTGCACTCAAGCTCCCCCGCGACATCACCCTCGTTGACTCCATCTCGGGCGCCTGCGCTAATGCCGACTACATCAGCATCAACATCCCCTACATCACGGGTGAGGGCGGCACACACGGCATTATTAATGCCGACGTCATTGACAACTGCAAGTCGGACGCCGTCTTCCTCAACTTTGCCCGCGGTGAGCTCGTCGACTCGGAAGCGATGAAGGATTTCCTCGACCGCGGCGATGGACGTTACGTCACTGACTTCCCTGAGGACCTCTGCTGGGATCACAAGAACGCCGTTGTCCTTCCCCATCTTGGCGCCTCTACCGAGGAGGCCGAGGACGCCGCCGCCTCCATGGCCGCGGATACCATCAAGGAGTACCTCCAGAGCGGAACCATCCGCAACTCAGTCAACTTCCCCGAGACCTCCCTTCCCAAACTTCCGGGAAACTCTGTGCGCTTCACGATTGTTAACAAGAACCAGCCTGGCTTGCTTGCCGGCATCACGGAGGCCTTCTCCAAGGGGGGGTTCAACATCGTCCAGCAGATAAACCAGTCCCGCGGGTCCATCGCCTACAACGTTCTCGATATTGGCACTTCAGTTGACGCCCCGGTCGTCGACTTTAAGAAAGTCCAGGAGGAGATCACCATGCTCGAAGGGGTGCTGAGCAGCCGCTTCATTCATGGAATGCCAGGAAGTGGCTATGCCAAGAATCTCCAGGGGGATTACTTTGTCTGAGCGATTTCAAATATCAAATACATATGTCCACGTTCTGTAAAAGTCTGATTTAATTTTTTTAATTGTACCCTTTGATGCGGTCAAACAAGTCCATCATTGGAGACAGACCCTCCCGCCCCCCCGACAAGAATTTTTGTTCGGTTAGTCCTTAATTGAGGCCATCTCTGCCGCTATTCTAGCTTGTTCCTCGTATTCTTCGAGAGATGGCATTGTTAGATTACTGTCGTACACCCCTTCAACCGCACTGGTGGCCCCATCAAAGTACCCAGCCCCTCCTCCCAGCAGCGTGCAGGTTTCGCCCTTGCACCATTCCGTGAGCATCGTCTCGCGTTCTTCGGGGGTGGGTGGCTTGGTCATCACAGCAATAAATGGAGCGTTCGCAACGAGGGCCGCAGTCAGCGGCAAGGCGAGGCCGAGAATGTTCCGTCTTGCGTCGCTGTCATTTTCGGTACATATGCTCGTTCCAGACTGGGGCTGTCGCCGTGCGGGCGTCACTTTCGAGAGACTGAACGACGACGATTGCGAACAGAAGGATAAGGCCGCTGAGGCAACAAATAAGAAATAGTGGTAGAGTGTCATCTTGTTGTTGTCTTAGTCATGAAAAAAATTCTGATTCCAATGCAGTTCGACGTGCCTTAATTCAATAAATCGTGTGCATACTACTCCTAGTAGTACTAGCTAGTATATCTATCATGGCAAAAAGTGAAGACGCATGAATGAAGGAATCATCATTCGCGATCCGTGACTAGTCAGAGCAGAGAAGCAAGGGGAAAAAAAGAGGAAAAACAAAAAAATTAGAAAAAAAAGGGGCTTGTATTATGCATACAGAGCTGTACTAATATTAATATATTACGAGCGTATATTATATGCATAGCATACTAGCTAGTATGTACTCTAGAGTACATTGCGTACATGTTTGTATGCATAGGTGCAAAGTACTTTATCAATGTTATATTATGCATACTGTACTCTAGAGTATTACTCCTAGCTAGTATGCATACTCTAGAGTACGAGCTCCTATTACGAGTATACTATGCATAGAGTATCCCTAGCTACTACTCCTCTAGCTAGTATGCATAAGAAGTACGAGCTCGTATATTACTCTCGAATATTATTACTCCTATTACTCTACGACTCGTAGTAGATAGAATGAATGTTGTCTAAGACTCGTACTAGCTAGCTAGTACTTCTTACCAGCCAGTAAGAGTCTTATATAATGAGTAGCTACGTACAATGACTTGAAGCCGAACAGCTGAAATTAAGGCCTGCTGATTTAAATTCCTTCCAAACAGTGGGAATTCCTACTTGCTACGGTAGTAGCTCGTACTACTGATCTAGCCTAGAGTACTACACTGTACTTTATGCATGGTATGCATAGTATGTATGCACATACATAATATGCATATTATATTACGAACTCGTAGATAGTTGCTCGAGTAGATTGTGGTGATTTCAGACCCATCACGCATTTGCCAGGGCAACGGGGGACGGTCACCAGAAGATCCAACATCCTCACCGCCATAGCTGTCTTATTATCATCAGACGACAACTATATCTGCGACACAGAACGCAACACCAGGGAGAACTAATATGAAGTTACTTCGCATATTCTTAATTTCGACCCCCTTGGCTCGAGTGGCTCAATGCACGGCTACGACGAGCAAGGCTCCGGACGTAGCCATTTATGTGTCGCCTATATCTGATTTTGGCGTTGACACAGAATGGGTCTATTCCACGATCATGGGGCGGGATGACGTTGTTGAAGAAGAAGGAGTAGAAGACACTGCGGCAAAGAGGAAGCGTAAGATCGGCATTCAGGGGATCGGGAAGTGTACCAAAAACATGTTCAAACGGCGAAAAGGCAATGCGGGTACACACATCAGAAGAGCAGGCAATAGCTTCGAGACGGTTGTGCGATCCAAAGTAGGTGGAGCTGATGATATTGACGCTATTGAGTTGTTGGCTGCATGCAAGAACTTTCTTCCAGTCATGAAGAACTTCGGTCCGGATGCAGCCGCCAAGGATTTCGGACGCAATCTGAAGAAAGCGGAGGCTCTGTGCAAGAGTTTCCGCAATGGTGGGCATGGAGAAGACGATCTGGAGAAGAGTTCAAGTCGTAATTCAAAAGGAGGAAAACAGACCCTGAACGAATTGTTACAATTTGAAGTGGATGCTGGAATACACAAACCGAATGGCGTTTTGAAAGATCCCAGTGGTGCGGTCGGATTTTTGTGGATGAGACGATCGATAGCCTATCAGCACGCTCTTTTTGAAGCCGTGATTGCTGGATCAGATCCAAAGGAAGCTGCTTTGCATGCGTATAGCTCATCTCTGGAGCCCTTTCACAGCTGGGCGATGAGGCGATTATATCATGCATTTCTCGGAAGCTGCACGCCTGCATCTAGAACAGAAATGTTGGCTGAGATTGGGGGGCAACGTGTCCAAGATATGTCGCCTGGTTCAGAGGAGGCGATATTGAATGATTTAGGAAGGCTCGTGGCACAATGGGGTACCTTGCTTAGAAAGTGGACGAAAACATACGCCGACCTAGATCTCGAGGACGTGCGCAGGCATTAAGCAGGTCCTTATCTTTCTAATATCTACATGTATATGCAGGAAGAGCTGCCGTGCAGTGCTTCGAAAACTGGCTAATTGGTAATGACTGCATCAATTACTTTTTATGCTTGAAGCACACACGCCCCATTTAGTATCGTGTGCCGACTGGGAACGCCAATGACGAAGACTTGTCACTCATCACCTCGAAACATCGACGAGCATTCTAAACCAGCATTTTATCCAACTCTCCACTTTCAGCAAGGGTCAATAGACCAGGCCCGTCATTGCATCCGCCAATAAAGTCCCCCTTTATGTAGATGGCAGGAACAGAAGTCCGACGAGTCTTTCTGCCGAGAACTGCTCGAATTTCGTTCCCTCCATTCCCTTCCAACAAGTCGAGTTCGATCGATCGGTAGGGAATTTGCCGTTCATCAAGATAATCCTTGGCCCGTCTGCAAAAAGGACACGTGCTGAAGGAAAACATCGCCACAGAGTTTTCACTAACGAAGTCGTCCACTTTGATTCCGACAGCTTCCTCATCGTAGTCACCAGCAACTATATCTGCGACCCATTGCTTGAAGGCATATCCAGGCCCAGCAGCAATCTCAGAGAAGAGGTTCGCAAGCGACGACTTGTCGGACCATTCCATGGGCTCTCCTGTTCTGCCCTTCTCATCGACGACTGACGAAGAATCTACGCGAGAGGTCTCAAGCTCGAAGAGCGCAGAGGCAATCTTGTCGGCCAGAGGACGTTTCATTGCTCGAAGTTCACAGGTGTCAGTGGGAATTGCCGGCCGCATCACTGTCCACGGAGCGAACGCGGCTTCCGCCCTCCTGCGCGCGACTGCTAGTACAAAAGAAAGGAGAAGGGAGGAGGAAAGCTTGGCGACCATGTTGCAGCTTTCAAGGGTTCGTTAGCGAAGACAAAACGAGTAGCAAGGGATGTAAGGTTCAATGTGAGGGGGAAAGGGAGAACGCCGCGGCGGCATTAAGCGGCATTGCTTCTTCTCCCCAATTACTTATGTAATCCATCCTCCGGGTGGGGGGACTGAGCGATTCCATGGCAATCTTTGCTCGCGATCAACGAAAGCAGTACAGTAAGCATACTACTCTAGTCTGCTGCTCGTACTACTCTAGTACTAGCTAGTATTTCTAGTGGCTAATACTAACTAGTAGTATTAGTAATTGACTACGAAAAGTTGTGCTACTACTCTATGCATGCTACGAGTACTACTAGTAGTATGCATACTACTAGAGTTGAGTGAGGAGCTCGTATTATTACTAGAGTGATAATAATACTACGAGCTCGTAGAGTATATAATATTATGCATAACGTACGAGCTACTACTACTAGCTAGTATACATACTAGAGAGTGGGAGGAGTTTCTATGCATACTGTATGCATACTAGTAGTAGCTACAGTAATATGGATAATATTTGAAGTAGTACGAGCGTACATACATAGTAGTAGCAAGTAGGTATGAGTCACCACAACCAGAAGTAGAAAACACGTCATCACCGGAGGCATCACGCGTATTTACTGGCAATGACGACCGCCACTGAAGCCCCCCGCGCACTAGTTGTTTCCTCGCTCGGCCGTCTCTCGACTTCTTCCCCCATCTTCCCCCATCTTCCCCCATCTTCCCCCCCCCCCCATAAAATCAAGCAGAACCCCTCCCGAACCATGATGCTCCGGATCACCATCCTCGCCACCCTCCTCGCCGCCTCGTCGGCCTGGACGGCCGAGCCAGCGACGACGACCCGCCGCGGCGCCTTCTCCCAGATCGCCGGCGCCGCCGCTGCTGCCGCCCTCGTCTCCACGTCCTCCCCAGGTGCCGCCTCCGCCCTTGACGGCTGCCCCTCCGGCGCTAACAACTGCGTCCGGAAGAGCTGGTCCCCCCCGGCCGGTGCCTCGAAGGACGATGCCATCACCGCCGTGCGCGCCGCCCTGAACTCCTACCCGCAGGAGGGACAGAACAAGGTCGACGGCGGTGGATGGACCCTCACGTCCGACGACCTAGGCAGCGGCGGGAGCGCCAGGGTCGAGTTCAGGTCCAGCGGCACTGGCTTCTTCGCCAAGTCCTTCAACGGGGGCAGGCCCTTCGTCGACGACCTGGCGCTCGACGTCGACGCCAGTGGCACCGTCCAGGTCAAGTCTAGCTCTAGGATCGGCGACAGCGACATGGGAGTCAACGCGAAGCGCGTGGACTACCTAGCGAACTCGCTGAAGGCCAAGGGATGGAGCGTCTAAATTTTCTGTCGGAGCCCCTCGGGCAAGGACGTGGCTCGGGCTGCGTCGCATGCACAGGCTGGGCGAATGTGATTGTCCATGTAACATTAAAATCAAGTAATCACACTACTAGTACGTACGGTAGAAGTACTACCACTAGTATGTAGTACTACTCTAGCTAGTAGCTAGAGTTCTCTCTCTCTCATTTTTGACAAGCTACTTAAGCCCACCCCACCGTATGGCACAGAGGTCTGTTTTTGAAATTTATATACATGGCAGGTATTCTGTACCTAACAAAAAGTCGCCGTTTTCAAAGAGGCGTTCCGCTTTGCTTGCCCGCTTCGACGATCGCAGCGAGGGTGTCTCCTCGGTCATATATACACGCAGATCCTCCCCCCTGTCCCCTCTCTTCCACTGCACCGCCGCTCTAGTGATTTCCTACCCGCCCCCGCCCCCTCCCCACCCTACCACCCCACCCCCGAAATCGAGAAAAGGATGGCGGCGACCGCGCCCTCGCAATCGCAATCGCAATCGCAATCGCAATCGCAATCGCAATCGCAATCGTCGTCGTCTTCTACATCGTCGTCGTTCGTGTCGTGGTGCGAGTCGGAGCACGGGTCGCTGCCCGCCCCGCACAAGCAGCTCGTGGTGAGGACGGCCACGGCCACCGCCGCCGCCGCCGCGGCGGCCCTGCCCCTGATGGAACCTGGCGACGTCCTCACCCCCGTGGCCAGCAACCAGTGCGGGATAGCGGCGTGGGGCGAGGACGTTGCCCCACGCGGGCGCAGGTCCGGCCCCGATCCCGGCGCGGGAGTCCCCTTCTCCGCCATGGGAGTCCTCCAGATGGCCATCGGGCACGCCTTCCAGTGCACCGAGGCCGGGGCCGGGGCGAGCGCGGGGTTGGGACCGGGGGTTGGGCCGGGGCCTGGGGCGGGGCCGGCAGGAGCCTCCTACGTCGAGGGCGATTCTCAGGCGGACGAGGAGGAATCGGACGCCGCCGACGACGACGACGAGGAGGAGGAGCTCGCATCGTTCGAGGAGGATTCGACCATCGCCATTCCGGACGAGATTGAGCTCGCGGAGGTGGGATCGATGGAGAAGACCCTCAGCACCATCTTCAATCTGTCCGATGCCGAGGAAGAGGACGGGGACGGGGACGAGCTCGACGGCTGCTTCGGCGGGATAGAGATTGGACTGAGCGAGTTTGAGCAGCGGGACGACGGAGATGCCGCTGTCGGCGCCGAGGGGGAGAACGACGAAAACAGGCTGCTCGACGAGGGCGAGGCCAGGACCACGGACGGGGACGGGGGCGAGGGACCCGAAAAGGGCGCCCGGGGAGGCGGACCCTCGCCCCTGTCGCTCAGCGGAGCGTGTACCCCGCGGGAGGCGCTGGCGCAGCAGGGCGACGACGCCAACCGTCCCAACGAGGCGGGGGAGGCGGCGGGGGGGGCAGCGCCATCGACCGGGGGGGGGCGGGCCCCGCCACCGCCTCCGATCAGGGTTTCGTTCGCGGTTGCCGTGGCGCCCGACGCCGCGCGCGAACCGGAGCCGGAGCCGAAGCCACAGAGCAGGCAGGAGGACGGAGGGCCGGCCCAGGCCCCCGGCGCGCGCAAGTCGGCGATCGTGGAGGGCCTCCGGAGGATATCGCCGCGCTCGCTTAAGGAGAGGAAGGCGGCGGCGCGGAAGAACTTCTCCTCCTCCGCGTCGACCAGGGCGGTCAGGGGGAAGGGAAGGAGGTGGCGCGCAAACACCGGCGGCGGAGTCCCGTCCTTCATGTCGCCGACCAGGGCCTTCATGGGGAAGGTCCACAAGAAGGGCATCCCGAAGGAGGAGCGCGCGGAGCGAGCATCTCCTACCGTCACGACTCCCACGAGCAGCGCCGACTCTTCGTGGGGAGGCGATGATGAGGGCAATACCAAGGTGAACGAGGCCGTTGCCAGGGCCAAGCAAAGGATCAAGGAGCGCAGATCGAGGGGATCAGGACGTTTGGAGTAATGTGACGCGTCAGGAAGGGGTTGGGCCAGCGAGTACTCAGTAGTATCATTCTCATGTCCTTGAGAGCTCGTACTGTAGACATCATAATATTATGCATAATGTATGCATAGATCTGCTGTCCATACTTACTACTACACCACCTGTACAGTGTAGTCGATCTACGGCGGTAGCTACTCTAGCTAGTATGCATTGTACTGTACATATATGCACCTATATATTATGCAGACATTAATAATAATATTATTATTATTACTAGCTAGTATATTGTTATGCCTCCATGTATCAGCATACAGCTGTACCTGTTGTACGGCTCGTATGTAATTTACTGTGCGAGCGTACTGTACATGGTGTATGTATGATGTACATGCCTACGGGCCCGTAGTAATTATCCAGGCGGCTGCACCATGGAATGGCTTGTTTTGTATCTACCAGCATCTCATTTGTTTTTTGAACTCGGCGCCGACATCACCACATCCGATACGCTTCGTATCTTTCCACCACCTCCTGCCAGCCTCGACCCGCGCCTTTTCAACCGGGCATTACCACCACCAACAAGGAAATGGCGGCCTTAACCCCCGCGGCTGCGACCGGGAGCGAGCCGGTCGCCACCGATGCGGCTGCAGCAGAAGCGGCGCCGGCGCCATCGGCGTCCGCCACCGCCCAGCCCCGGCCGCAGCCCAAGAAGCGATCCCGCAGCCGCAGCCGCGGCCACAGCGGCCGCCGCCCCCCCGTTAAGGACTCCGTCACTGTCATCATCCCCCTCGACGCCACGGTGGACCTCGGCATCGCCCTGCGGCGGACCCGGGCCAAGCGGATCCGAAGGCTCCGCGACCTGTTTCCGGACCTCGCTGGCCGGAGGGGGGGAAGGAGCGGCGGGAAGGGCGGGTCAAAAGCCGAGGCGGCCGACGACGACGCCGCCGCCACCGCCGAGGACGGCGACGAGGAAGGCGAGGTCGAGGGCGGAAATAAGTCGACCGAGGAAGGAAGCGGGAATGGATCTGGGGCAGACCAAGATCACCTGGACGACGACATCCTCATGGGCGGCTCGACCGGCCGGAGGGAGGACTACGGTTCCGTCCTGGACTACCTCGAGGCGAAGTACGTGAGGGGGGTGCATATCACCGAGGATGCGGCTGGCGAAGGAGGCGCCGCTTCCGGGACTGCTGAGTCCGACGACGATTCGGGCGGCGTCGGCTCGGTCTATTCCGACGAGAGCGGCGACTTCCTCGACGACACTATGCTCCGCCACGAGGTCGTCGAGCAGGTCATGGCCACTGGGGCGTACGGTGGCACGACCAAGGTCGAAGAGGACGCGCGGAAGGCCAAAGACAATGCGAGCGACCAGGCCGGAGCGTCCTCGAAGCGCGAGAGTTTCTTCGTCGATGACGATGCCTTCTTCGTGAACGTAGGTGAGCTGGAGCTGGCGGACGAGGGGACGCTCGAGGCTGGAATGATCGACTGGAACGAAGTTGAAAAATCGAAAAAGAAGAAAAAGGGTAAGAAGAAGAAGAAAGGGGCGGCCGGAAACGATGGGAAGACCGACTCCAAGACGAAGGAAAAAGCTGACTCCAAGAAGAAGAAGGGTTCCGCGGGCAAGAGAGCTGGCGACGGCGAGCCTGCCGCCAAGAAGGCCAAAAAGGCCAAGTCACAGGGAGAAGAGGTTTCAGGATCAGAATCCTCGGAACCAAAGATGAGTGCTCTGGCCCTGGAGCTCAAGACAGAGTCTGCGGCCCTCAAGGCTGTATCTGACAAGCGTTACAAGGCCTGCTTGGTTCAAATAAGAAAGTGCACCGAGGAGGATTTGCCCAGAAAGGCCGGGACAGAGAAAAAGGTAAAGGTTTCCATTGCCGTGCCGAAAGGCAAGAAACCAGGTGATACCGTTCAGTTCATCAACCCGCACAATCCTGCGCAAAAGCTAAAAGTGTCTATCCCCAAAAATACCAAGGAGGGGGGCAAGTTTCATGTTTCGGTCCCCAAGCTTATAGAGAGCCCGGAAGGGCAGGAGAACACCTTCCCCAAAGCTCTACAGCTGGCATTGGGAGAATACCACCAAGCGTACGATGATTGGTGCGAGACAGAAGCCAAGTACCGGGCCGAATGTCCGGATGACATGTCTAAGAAAGATTCCTTCAAACCCGGAGTGGAGCGATTGAAAAAATACGATAAGATGTTGAAGAGGTTCCCGCAAGATTTGGTGACGCCTATCGACGTTGCCTTCATACGAAAGATTGTCCGGAGGGTCCGCCAAAACGCACAGAAGAGGCGCAAATCTAAAGGAGATGGGGAGAGTATCCCGGGGAGCCCGGCTCCTACAGTGAAGGACAACGATGCAGACGCAGCCAAAGAAGAGCTTGTCAAAGTGGATGCCAATGCTCCTTCTCAGACCATTGAGGTTCGCGTCCCTGGAAAGGGAACAAAGTTCCCCTCTGCTCCCTTCAACGAGGATGATTTCAGCACAAGCAAAAAGCGAACATAGATGTAGTACAGTTGAATCTAATGTATTTGTTTCTTCCCATCAAAGAATGATGCAACCTCCCCCGCCTTGACTCTTGTGCCACTCATTTGGCTCGTCCACCATCTTGTCGAAGGGCTCCGTTTCCTTGGTGCAGTAGTGATGGAGCTCTTCGCATGCCTCCCCGGCAGTTCTGGCTTCCTTACAAATCTCGAGCTCCTCCTTGAGGCTAGTGACTTCCGATTCAATGTTCTTGAGCGTGTCTTCTGTGGACATGTTTAAGCGGTGCGGAAAATCTGCAGCATTTGTGGTCAGAATTCCAATTTTTTGCGTGCTTTAAAAGAGTTTTGGTTCTGCGGGGGTCGCTGGTCACATACGCGCTCATACTCTAGTAGCTAATATAACAAACGAGTCGTAAATGAAATAGCTCCTCCTGTGTGTGAGATTTTCACATCCAAGTCCCGAAAGACTAATCGCTCTTACAGTACGAGTCGAACTACTAGAGAGTAGATCTACGAACTATGTACGACCTAGCTAGCTAGTATGCGTATTATGCATATTACCGAATGCCACACTTAGCTCATACTTACTAGCTAGTACGAGCTCGTATGCAAAATCATACAGCACACAATGTACTATGCATACTCTCTAGTATGGACATTAGGAGTATGCATACTAAGAAGTACTAATAGTAGCTATTATTACTCTATGATGTACTATGCATAGTATGTATCTACTACGAGCGTAGAGTAGTAATCATCCACCATCTCGTTACCTGTAAACTTAGCATTCCAACAGATATCACCCAGTACGCCCTCCGGAAGATGTTTCGAATACCGCGCCATGCCGCCGCTCGAACCATCTCTCAATTAGCCGATGGAGGTGACAAATCGGCGGCTACCGCAATTGGCGCCGTCAGCGTTGTCGCTGCTTCCCTTTCCTTCATTCTTCCGGCAGATAGTTCTAATAGCGATTATGACAAGAGAGGCAAAGTGCACGTGGCGGCGCCGACCTGCACCCTGAACCTCCAGGAGCAACTCATTCATCGGTCCTTCTTCAATTATGCGGCCTTTATTGCACCAAAGGTGGCCTTATGCGAGTCTCCGACAAAACCGCCAAGTCCGACCATTTTTGTGGCGCCTGCCCCCTCCCGCGGCCGCCGTCTCTTGCACTCCCTCCACCTCGCCGACCTGCCCACCCCTCGGCTGCTAACTCAGCAAGACCCAATCTTTGACTACCCTTCTCTTAGGGCTGGTCTACGCCAGCGTGCCAAAGATGAAAAAAGTCTTCGCTCACTAGGGCAGGAGGCCATGGATGCGAGACAATCGGGAGATGTTGATCGCATCAACGATATCTTTGCCAAAATATCCTCGATCGCCTACGGAAAAGGCGTGACGCCTCAGGAGCGGGAAGACTTCTTAGTCCGTCATGGATGCACCGCCTGGACTGATGAAGCACTCTCTTATTTAGTAGAAGAGCTGGCAGTCGATCGAGGCATATTGGAAATTGGGGCCGGAAATGGACAATGGGCGAGGGCCATTCGTGACCGTCACGATCAAGTGACCGCCCAAAACGGCAGACCGGCGGGCGCGAATGGGGGCAAAGCTTTCGAGTTTATCATCCCGTATGACGATATGACAGATCTGCCACTGAATCAGAATGTTTATCATCGACACACTCAACCGTTCCACCAATACTTCCACCCCAACGTACGTAAGTGCGACTCTCACCTTGAGGCGATTCGTAAGTGGGAATCACGTGGACGGGTGCTTTTGCTGGTCTTTCCCTCACCTGGACCGTTCGCTTTAGAATGTGTAAAGGAGTACGTCAGTGTACATCCTGATGGCAATGATACAGTTGTATACGTTGGTGAAGGTAGGGGTGGTGCCAATGCCAACGAAGACCTCTTTTCCTACTTCTGCAATGGAGAATGGACCCTGGAGAAGGTTGTTGACGTCAAATCCAGTCCTGGAGGAAAGGGTTACGAAAAACTTTTTGTATTGAGACGGGTAATCAAGTCAACACAACAATAAGGCACCATTGTATTGCCTCTTAATGAGTCGTACGCGGCTGCGTTATTTTGCTATTTATACCCTTTTTCTGCATGTAGCTGCTCTCTCTTCGGAAGACAACACATGCACGCTTTTGTAATTTCGAAATCAGCGTACTCTGATTTTCTTTGCTCCACCAGCAACAGCTCGAGCTGCTGTATTTCGACAATTAGTCGTTGACCCTCAGGACTTGCCTTGTCAACTTGTTCAGCAGATGTACAGCACTTAGAGCCTCCTTTCAATCTCGAGCTTAGGCAATCTATGAGACCCCGAAGACTCCAGGGATTATTAGGGTGCCTCAATAAATCAGAACGGAAAACTTGTTCTGACTCTTCGACTGATCCCTTCTCTAGAAGAAGCCCTGCTAGTGTGTGCCTTATCGGTTGCATCTTTCCCCAGGGTTCGTCGTAATGCAACTCATCCTGGAGCTGGACCGCCTCACGAAGTAGCTTGAATGCTTGATCAGAGCGCCCCTCGTGGTAAGCAATCTCGCCTCTGATCATTGGTGATTCGACCTCCAATAAAGCTTTCACCGTGTTGTTGTGAAGGATGCGTTCTTCCGCCTGGGGATCAGCTCTGAGATTATCGAATGCCTTTGACTCGTTCTTGGCCGCGTCGATGTCACCAAGGTTGGCAAAGGCAAGAGCGCGGCCGTATCGAAGGGACGCTGACCTATATAGCATTACGTCAGGCTTTTGTGGAAGGGACAGTTGCAGGATCTCCAGCCAGCGGCCGAATCGCACAAGGACGTGCACGTCGAGGGCGGCGTAGGACTCCAGGTATGCCCTCAGGACGGGGTTCTGCACGAAAATGTCCTCTGTAAGGTATTTGTTTATGTCGCAAGCAACTTCCATGGCCTTCCCCTCAAAGCCACCCAAAATGCAGCCATAGACCAGCATGTGGTAGTTGTGAACACTGTAGCCAAAATAGAAGGACAGAACCCCTGCCGTGTCGGGGAAGAGGAGCATCGCTCTGTGATCGGCAGCAATGGCGTTTGCATTCCACCGTACCACCGAATGGTAATCTCCCAGGAGAACATCGATATGGGTGGCCATGTGGACAAGATGACCAGCATCGGGGAGACTGTGTCAACATGGTCAGAGCGAGTGAGGAAGACTGCATGAGCAAAAGAAGGTAGTATTACCGAAGACGCCCTAAGGGGGAAACGCAATAGACAACAGAGAGACAAGCGTCGGTCATCTCTCACCTCGATCTCAGCGAATTGCAAGCCTGGAGCGCTTTGCCAGGGTTGTCACTCATTTCTGATAGGTGGACGTATAGGTGGCAAAGACCGGCGTGCTCCGGATAGAGAACAAGGCCATGCTCTAGTACGGAGCGGATCTCATGCACGTCGGGCGTCAGGGGCCGTCCGGTGGGGTATTCGTATAGTCTCCAAGCGTTGAGGACCATGAGGCTCTCGATGTAGAAGTAAGCAACGTCGGCATCGCCAGGGTGGCAGCGATATACCTCCTTCATAGCGTTTGCGTACGGCCGGCTCACCATGTCAACGGCCTTGGCGGGGTCAATGCCGGGATGCGCAGTGAGGACACTAATAGCTTCAATGATGTCGGACTCCACATTGCTGACCTGTTCCTGCCACTGGGACGGCTCCCTTTCGCCCCTCATATGCATATTCGCCTTTTCCTTACCCAATCGCGCATGCTTCGTGGCTACCTGCTGGCTCGGAAAGGGATCCTCCACCTGAACATCCCTTTCCCCACCCTCATTCACGCCATCCCCATCCCCCGTGCCGTCACCGCTGTGGTCGGTCGAGCTGTAGTAAGCGTCCCCCTTGAAATTGTAGTTGGGGCTATGGCACAGCGCGACCATGGCGTGCGCGAGAGCACAACCGGGCGACAGCTGCAGACAGGCCAGGAAGACCTTGGCGGCCAATTCATGCTGGTAGGCGAAAAGGAGGCGCAGGCCGAAATCGAAGTACATCCGGCCGCGGCTGATGACGGGCGACTTCGGTTCGGCGGGGTCCGACGGGACCATATCCCCAGCGCTGCTGTCGGCGTCAGTCACGACCAAGCGGGAGTATGTACCGAGTTGGAGGGAGCTGGTCCCCTCGAGGGCGGGGCGGGGAGGGGTCATCGTCGACCTCTTAATTATTTTTGTTTTTCGTGCTTTGTGTCAGAAGCAAATATTATTATTGTAAAAAATAAATAAGTACTCTACGACTCGTAGTATAATAATAATAATTAATTATTGATCTCTGTTAATATCCTTAATAGATACTAGCTAGTATTATTTAATAGCTACGTAAAAAAAACTGGTTTGCGTCTTCACGTCATACTCGTAATATAATCTGTCGTATGTCGCCTGTCATCCATTCGTCGCCTCATTTTAAATCATTCAACGCAGCCTCGCTCGGCCAGCTGGCATGGCGACCCGACCGGCGATGTCCCGCGCGATGCTTGCCGCGCACCGCTGCCGCCGCTGCAGTTCGCTGCCGTCGATTGCGACCGGCACACTCTCGCTCCAAGGGGGCAGTGACAGAACCGGCGGCGCGCAGAAGTCGATTCCTTGGCCGCGCTTCCACTCCACGGCCTCCAACGCTTCCGCCGCCGTAGCAGCGCCCTCCTCACCCCCTCCGATGACCCTCCGCAACCTCTCCAAGCCCTTCCTCCTCCTGTGCCATCCCGACAAAATTCCCGCTTCGTCGCCCGATCTCCGCGAGGTCAACCTCCGTGCCACGCAGACGCTCAACGGCCTCATCGACGCGGTAGAGGAGATCTACCGCCAGTCGGTTTTGGATCACCCCCCCAGCTCGGGGGGGAAGGCCGAGATCCGGGCACGTTACGCAGTCGAGTTCCTAGTTCCATCCGACGCCGATAGAGGGCTCAAGGGGAAGAAGAGGTCGAGGAAGATTGGCCTCCGGGCCAGGGACCGCATGTACACCCGTCGGGAGGTTGTCGTGACCTTCCCGAGGGCCCTGAGGGAGGGGATGGACACTGTCGACGGTAGGGGGCGGACGCCGGCCCGGGTTGCTGAGGCAGTGAGGAAGAGGGCGGCCGAGGAGATCGTCCGTTTGCTCCGTGCGGCTGGCGCTGTCGTCCCGCTGGGTGCCACCAACCTGGGGCGCAGCGACGAGGGCGGGTACGAGCGCCGCGACGCCCTCATGGAGGAGGTAGGCCTTAGCGAGATGGAGACGGGCGGCCGCTACCCGTTTGCTGACCGGGCTCGATTTTCTAGCTCCCTCTTCAAACAGCGGGGCCAACGCAGCGAGACGCCGTATGAAAAATCGAGGCGCAAATTTATGGACAGTGTCGATTGGAAAGAGCACCGAAGGCGGATGGACAGGGCATACGAAGATGCTCGGGCCGACCTTGCGACACAGGGCCTGGTGAGAAATTCCGAGGAACGGAGAGAGCAGCTAATAAGTGATATTCTGTCGAGGGTATCAATCGATCCCCAACATGATGTGAAAGCAAATTCACAGCGAGACCAACATTCGCCAGTCGACCATCGGACCGACGAAGAGATGGGTCTCGATCCCTTACACCAGCTGATTGCGTTCCGGCGGCTATCACTCCTGCTGGGCGACAACTTCGACGAGCTTCAGATGGAGACAATGGGAAGGCTGTGGGAGAACCTGACAATCGTCTTGACTCCTGCCCGAGATGGTCAACCTTCTCCCTCGAGGGACGCAGATGGCAACATCATAGTTGAAAGCAGTTCCGCGTACGGCATCCCCCGCAGGCGCAACCCGATGGTTGCCGCCCGAGACTCGGGTTTCAAGTTCACTTATGGAGGTGATGGCGATGTCACTGCCCATATGCCAGTGGATTTCACTGACGACGAACTTCTCTCCCAAATGAACTGCAACGTTTGGGACTATATGAACATCTGCGGCGATGGCCTGGAGGATCTATATCCGCCGCACTTCATGCCAGATGCGTAGAAGGAATTAATTTTATAAATATTTTATTCATACAATTTTTGAGCTGGGCTCCAAAAACTCCCTAGCTTCGTCACCCCCCTTTCCAGATTTCGCCCCTCTGGAACCCAAGAGATCTGCGAGCCGACTTGGCCTCGTTTCGCCACTACTGGTAGATGATATTTCCAATGGTGCCGCCTCAATACCCCTTGCCTCCTGACCATTTTCGGCGCTCTTTCCACCAAGACCACTGGGATCGTCCAAACGATTTGAGATGCTCAGCCGTTCTTCTACAAACTCATCGTCGTCGTCCCCGATGGTAAAAACGCCATCTTCGGCGCCAGAATCATCGCCTTTAGGAGCCGACGTTCCTTCTAAATGAGCATAGCTGACAGCCCTTCCGCCTCTGATATCCCCCATGTCATCATCGACAAGTCCCGCTGCCTCTGCTTCCATCTTTGCCATAAAGTGCACAACTTTGTACATTACAACGCCACTGAATACGACCAAGAATCCCGCGAGGTTGATCCCATTGATCACATCGCCGAAGACACTAATCCCGACGGTAATCGTAATCATCTCCTTAATGACGCCTCCAATCATCAGAACAAATGCATTGCTTTTCATTATAAGAACGAACTCGCACGAGACCATAGCAATGGCGAGAAATGCCCCAGCAAACGCCATCGCTAGCGTTATGAAAGTATTTCTGGGAGTCGCAAAATATGTAGTTCCAGAATCTGGCCCTAACTTTGCCCACGGTTTCTCGACCCCGATCGACACCACCAGCATCGTGACGAACATGGATGGCGAGAGGATGCGCATAGTAGCCATTGTGGATTTAAGCGGCGGCTGCAGACTCTGAAGCTTTAGCTGGATCACGGTCCATCGCATGCCGGTAACAACACTGGCACCTAGGCACAACAGGAAGCCGACGAGATCGAACTCAGTTTCACCCCAAACCGTGAGGAACTCCCCCGCAGATATGACGAGTACGACAATTATGAGAGTACAAGTTATCCGTTCGATGCCAAACAGGTAGGCGCTGGCAACGACGAAGATGGGGGCCGAGGCTTTCACCATAGTGTAGAACGTGAGGGATATCCTCACAAGGGCGAGATTGCTCAAGCCGACGTCGCCACTCGTGACAACGCCACAGGGTATGGATATAGCCAGGAAGGTACGCCAGGACATGTCCCGGACCTGATCGCCACCCCAGAACTCAGGGTTTATCGTCGACAGAGTGTAGGATACAACCCACTGGACCAAGAAGTGAACCGACGTCATTAAGAGTGGGCAAGGAAAGGCGAGGTGGGCATTTCCAAATACGTATTTGTTGTAGGAACTGATCAAGGCCGAGAAAAAGAACCAACCCAGCATGGGCGGCAGGTAGATGCAATGGTCCTGATAGAAGGAACCCATTGTTCTCCTTTACTGCGGCCACTCGAACGTCCAGGATTGGCCAGGTTGTTGGTTTCGAGGACCAAGGAATTAACTCATCCAGATACAATGACTTCCTCGGGTCCCGCGGACAGGCCGACGGCCGACAATCGCCAACTGCAATGTGTCCTCGTGTGCTCTTACTAGAGTACTAGATATTATGGTACTTCGCGGTTGACGGTTTGCTCTTATGCGCTCGCAATTGATTCATACCCGGATAAATAATGAGTCCAAAGGGACCCGGATATTTGAAGTCCCTTCTACGGAACCAAGCAGGCCCAATGCGAATGAATATCAACGAGCCAAAAGAGCCACACGCAGCCCTCGTGCCCTCGTCGGTCAGATCTGTACTCTACGAGTAGATACCCACTAATGGCCACACTGCCCCGGGGACACAAACGGGAAGCAAAGCAATGCGATGAGAGACCGCCAAGACCTCGTTCCCTCAGAGGAGCCTTCTTCCTTCAGTGACGATGATAGTGGCAAGCAACATCATCGGCGGTCCTCTCGAGAGCTTTTGGTCGGCGACGGAATGAATGGAGGACAGCCCTCCGATTCAATTGAGGGTTCGGGCGATTATCGTTGGTCTCCGTCGGGGAACTCGTGGAGGGATCTGCTACACTTCGTCGGCCCCGGATTCATGGTGTGTATTGCCTACGTCGACCCGGGGAACTATCAGGCCGACATCCAGGCCGGCTCAGTTGCGCGGTACGAGCTGCTTTGGACCTTGTGGTGGACCTCCATATTATCAATCTACGTCCAGGTCCTCTGCGTGCGCCTCGCCATCTACGGGCAGGTAACCCTGGCCGAGGTCCAAGCTATGGACAACCCTGATAGGATGAGGTATCTCAATTGGGCGATAGCCGAGTTCTCTATCGTCATTACAGACCTGCCGGAGGTGATCGGTATCGGCATTGCCTTCGAAGCATTTTTCGGATGGCCGTATTATGTCGGGGTTATATTATCTCTCTTTACCACGATGATATTTCTTGCTTTCGAGAAATTCGGAATACGGACTCTCGAGGCTTTGATTGTAATCTTTGTCAGCATCATGAGCATTGCTGTTTTTGCCGAAATGGCGTTGGTAGGCACCAACCCAAGATTACTCATTGAGGGATGGGCGTATGGCTTCGTTCACGTCACGGGCGACCATATATTCGAAATTACGGGTGTTCTCGGTGCGGTCGTCATGCCCCACAACTTATATTTGCACTCGGGGGCGTGTCAGTCGAGGCGGGTGGTCCGCGAGGAGACCGTGGTGAAAAAGGCCGTCTGGTATAGCTCCCTTGAGCCCGTCTTTCCAATTCTGGTTAGCTTCTTCATCAACATGGCCATTGTCTCAATCGCGGCCGAATCCGTGTATGGTGAGCCTGACGCCGACAGTGTAGGTATTAGCGATTTCTGCGATTATTTTCTTTATCTCAAGAGCGGCTGCGTTCTTTGGGGTATTGCCCTTCTCGCGGCCGGCCAGAGTAGCGCTATTACCACCACATATACCGGCCAGTTCGTCATGGAGGGATTCCTCGACATCCAAATGCCCACCTGGGCCAGGGCGGTGATTACGCGTTTGGTTGCAATCATTCCGTGCGTTATCATAAGTGCGGCGTTTCCGAATGATGTGAATCGTCTGGTGAACATTGTAAACTCCGCCCTCAGTTTCCTTTTACCTTTCGCGTTTACTCCGCTCGTGAAGTATACCACGAGTGTGAAGTTCATGGGGGAGCATGCCCCGCCTCTATGGGAACGTTGGCTCCTTTCTGGATTAGCATTTAGCGTCTACCTGCTAAATGCGATTGCCTTATCGGCGCCAGGTGGAGGCTTTTTCGGTTTCGTATTCGTCGAGGAGATGTCGGCAAAGAATATGGTATGCTCTTTGCTCATGGTTCTGGTGCAACTGTTCTACCTATGGTGGAATTTCACCACAGCCACCACCCCCGTCAACATCGCTATGATACCATTGGAAGAGGAACGGAAGAGCGCAAATGGTGAGCTACGCGCGGCATCTTCGGCATGGAAAAATGAAGGCAATCAGAGGAGCCTAGAATTGACTACGCGTGAAGAAGATCAAGCTCCAGTAAGGCACGACGAAGAGTTCACGACAACAGGTACGATAAGTTGATCAGTGTATGCTACTAGAGTTCTAATACAGTAATAGAAACATAATTTTTGTTTGAGCCAGCTACGTACGTATATCTTATCGTGCTACTCTCGTGATATCGAACTCTGTCAGCTTTTTAGTGTTGGTACTACTAGCTAAAGTATGAATACTACTACTTAGTGCTAATAAGTACTCTAGCTAGTAGTTTTAGTAGTATGTGCATATTATATATATATATTATATAATGCATACTCTAGTACTAATAGAGTACGAGCGTAGCTACAGTAGTAGTTCTATGCATAGTAAAATAAGCATACGCTCGTGCTACAGTATGCATACGTATGCATCATACTAGCTAGTAATAATACTAGAGTATGCATACATACTCTAGTACTACTAGAGTATTACAACAGCGTATGCGTACAGTGTACGAGCGTATGCACATTACTACTAGACTAGAACTACTGTATGCATACTACGACGTAGGAGAGGAGTAGTATCAATTTTTAAGATACAAATAAAAAATACTATGCATACTACTAGCTAGTAGCTCGTAGTATATTATGCATACTAGAGTACTACTATAGTACTAATACGGCGTATGGTGCGTATGCATAGTATTATTTTCTACTACTAGAGTAGTACTAAGTATCCATGCTAGCTAGTACACACGTACGTAAGTACTACTCTTAGTACACCACGTGTACGATCGTAGTATGGAAAGTATGCATATTAAATTACGTATTATGCATAATATTATCGGATGCATACTAGTATTATGCATACAGTACTGTATGGATACAAAGAGCTCGTATAGTATGCATGCTCGTAGTAGGTCAGTATGCATCCAATGTACCAAGACACATCAAACTACTAGAGTACTTCTACTAATGGCTTAATTAGAAAATTGCATGTGTATCGCTTATAACAGGCAAAAACATCTCGCTCATTTTTTGCGAGGAGCACCAAAACCTTCCCCTCTTCCATCACCTCTGATCTGACCCCCTTCTGATCTTGATGCCTTCACCACAAGCTCAAAATTTCTCACTTTCGAGGACATCTTCTGCAACACTTGATATACTTCTGCAACCATGGCTGGGCTACCCAAAAAAGAAGGTAAGGAGGAACAAAGAACAATTCAGATCGACACCGTTACAAGAGCGATCTTCAAAGCAGAGCGCCAGACGATATCCATTTGAGTGCCAATAATGAAGGCACTTTGTCGTTCCATTTCGGTGGGACTATTAAATCTATTACCACCCATTACATAAGTCTGACGTCTCCATCTTTTCTTCTCTTTCGTGTTCATGCAGATCGCATGTCGTCCTTCAAAAAAGGAATAGATGCTAAAGACGGTCGTCGCCGTCGTGATGACACGCGCATCCAGCTTCGCAAAAATAAGCGGGAGGAGGGTTTGATGAAGCGTCGCGCAATGGGACCATCGACAGGAAAAGAAACTGCAGAAACATCTGGCATGCAGGATTCGACCAAAGAGATTAGCTCCAACGTATATTCGGACAACAATATCTACTCTGTCGACCACATCCCCAACCTTATCGCCGGGCTCTCTAACACGGCAGAAGGAGATCTTGCCCCGTTGGATATTATCCGTGCGTTCCGTCGTATGCTTTCTGTCGAGAAAAATCCTCCATGTCGCCAGGTCATTGACGCCGGAGCTCTTCCTCACTTTGTGCGCCTCCTTGCTCAGCAGGAATCGAGCGATATCCAATTCGAATCTGCTTGGGCTCTCACTAACATTGCATCCTCGGACATGACGGCATCTGTTGTCGAATGTGGCGCGCTCCCTCATCTTATCGCCCTTCTTCGCTCGAGCGATGCTAATGTTCGAGAGCAGTGCGCTTGGTGCATTGGAAATATCGCTGGCGATTCGCCCAGTCTTCGCGATGTCGTCCTCGAGGCTGGAGCGCTGGAGGGAATCCTCCTCAATATTGCTCAACCTGCTAGCCCTGGTCTCCTGGGCAATGTTGTCTGGTCTCTCTCCAACTTATGCCGCGGAAAGCCCCAGCCTAATTTGCATGCTGTTTCGGCCTCACTGCCTCACCTTGCATCCCTCCTGCATAATGATGGTGCTCCCAATGATGTCCTTGTCGACGCGTGCTGGGCCTTTTCGTACCTCAGTGACGGAGACGACAGTCGTATCGGAGCCGTAATGGATGCTGGTGTTACTGGTCGCCTTGTGCATTTGCTCTCCTCGGAACAACCCAATCTTGTCACCCCCGCACTGCGCACTCTTGGCAATTTTGTCTCCGGTAGCGATGGACAGACCCAAGGCGTCATTGATGCCGGCGTTCTCGATCACGTTGAATCCCTCCTGGCTCATCCAAGGAAGAACATCCGCAAAGAAGCTTGTTGGCTGCTTTCCAACATTGCAGCTGGAACGCATTACCAAATTGGTCACCTCCTTGGTAAACCCCGCGTTCTCATGGCCGTCATTAAGGCCCTGCAGTCGGACCAGTGGGAGGTCAGGAAGGAGGCTGCTTGGGTCATCAGCAACATCTGCACAGGAGGGGGATCAAAACACATTGAACAGATAGTGGAGCTGGGAGCCATCGAAGCCATCATTTCCACTCTTGATGTCGCCGATTCAAAGGTGGTCAGCGTTGCTCTCGAGGCAATCGATGCCATTCTCAAGACGGGAGAGTCGCTCAACAAGTTGAATGGCTACATTAGCTTTGTTGACGAGGCCGATGGAATTGATAAGATCGAGTCTCTGCAGGAGCACGAGAATGATGGTATCTACGAGAAGGCGATAGCAATCATCGAGAAATACTTTGGGTCCGACGACGGTCTCGAAGACGAGAATCTCGCTCCCGCCGTGTCTGGTGACATGTTCGCTTTCGGCGTTCCCACCAAAAGCATCGATGGTTCGGGTGGTGCAGCTTCGGAGCAGCCAAAGCTACAGCCATTTAACTTCGCCCTGGATAACGCACCCACCGCCGTTAACTTTTCCTTCGCTCCTTAAGAGTTTTGAATGCTACAAGTGGGTATGTAAATAAAGGAAAAGCTAAAGATTTGATTACGTCGGAACATTTTCCTACAGGAGGAATTCCTCCGACGGTAGGTAG
>Ga0099799_10052_pt1 | contig 34898 bp, 31 predicted proteins | sample Uncmet6_SortLC_1_FD_89033 | JGI IMG/M metagenome (GOLD analysis project Ga0099799, IMG submission 89033) | Marine eukaryotic communities from CALCOFI LINE 67, Pacific Ocean - CN11_C50_N6_SortLC_1 | ecosystem: Environmental > Aquatic > Marine > Oceanic | place: Pacific Ocean: Monterey Bay...
ATCTTGAAATATAATACACATATCTGTCACACGAGATACATTCCAATTATTAAGAGGTTGATTGAAATTTTTAGCACCGTTAAACATTCCTAACATACTTGTTACATTTGATACGTCCCAATTATCAAGAGATTGATTAAAAGCTTTTGTATTTTGGAACATAGCTGCCATAATTGTCACATTAGATATATTCCAATTATTGAGAGATTGATTAAAGGATACGGAATCCATAAACATACCACCCATACTTGTTACATTAGACACATTCCAATTAGAAATATTCTCGTTAAAAGATGGATAATCCGCGAATAACTGACTCATAGTTGTTACTTGAGACACATTCCAATCATTAATTTTACCATATTTTTCTATAACTTTTTGTTTAAGTTTTTCATTATTAGATAAATACAACTTAATGATATTTTTAATATTTATGTTATTTATTTCAGAATATACTGATTTTGATTCCATATATTTTTCTTTTAACTTACTATCAATTTCTATTTCACATTCAATAATTGATTTTATCTTATGATTTGAAATTAAATTTGTACCAATATTTTGATTAGTTAGTGGTGATGTTTTTTTTGTTTTAAAATGATTTTCTATATAATATCTTTCATAAGTATGAGTATCTTCAGCTACTACCGGATCGAAAAATAATGTCATACTAATAGGACATTGAAACTCTTCTATGTTATTATAAACATAACAATTATTAATTGATTTTACAGAATTAATTTGCTGTGTCGGTTGTGAATATGTGGTTTGTTGATGAGATATAGTGAGCGCCTTATTATAACGTTCAACAACATCTGTTTTCTCTACAAGATCATCTATAGATAATCCTGCTTTTATGATAACTGTTTTCATTTCTTTGATAGATACCATTGTTATTTAGAAAATATTTTGTATGTAAATTAAATTATTTAAATTTAAGAAGTTAAATTAATCATTTTTATTAGACATTATTTATATAAAGGTATTTATTACTGATATAGAGTATGGAAATAATATCTGAAGAAAATATCTCACTAAGTAATTTAGAAAAAGTATATGTTGAAATTAAATGTTTTGATTCAGATGTTACATTCAAAATATCTAAAGAATGTGAAGAATATATATCAAATTTAAATGTAAAATGGAGTTATTTAAAATCCAAAAAAAATAAATTTTATGTGAGTACATTTTGTGATAATAAAACGTTTTATTTACATGATTTGATAATGCGAAATTTTAAAAAAAGTACAAATTCGAAATATATTATAAAACACATTAATTCAGATTCTTTAGATAATAGATTAGAGAATTTAGAATGGGTATCTAAGAAAGATTATTATCAAAAAAGAAAATAAGAACATATCTTATTGCATCCCCAACCTTTTTTCTAAAAGGTTTAGCAAAAATAAGTTTTGCGAACACTTTTGTTAAAAGTGTTATTGATTATTAACTAAGTATAAATATAAAACTTCACATTATAAATTAATATAATCCTATTATGAATTCAAATGTAATAAAAATAAATTCAAATGTAATTAAAATAAATTCAAATGAAATAAAAATACCATGGACAGAAAAATATAGACCAATTACTTCAGATCAAGTATGTGGAAATATAAGAGAATTTGAAAAAGTTAAAGAATGCGGAATTAAACACGTTAACTTATTACTACACGGACCGTCCGGTACAGGAAAAAGCTCTGCATTAAAAGTTATTTTAAAAAACATCCCAGATGACTGCAAACTAATTTTAGATACAAGAACCAGATCTTCAGGTTCCACACAAAATATCGTTAATAGAATGACAAACTTTATTTTGAGAAAATCTAGCTCAAAAATTCGATATGTATTAGTAGATGAAGTAGATTCATTCAGAATAGTTGATCAAAGAATTTTTATCAGACCTTTGACAAGAGAAAATAATGGCATTAGATTAATTTTTTTATTTACTTGTAATAGAATAGAATTAGTTTCGGAATTTATAGTTAGAAATTGTACAGTTATAGAATACAATTCATTAAATTATAATATGGTGCAAAATTATTTACGCAAAATTTGTGAAAACGAAAATATCAAATTTAATTCAAATTCATTACAAAAAATTTTTAATGCAGTTAATTGCGATATGAGAAAAATGATTTCAACAATGCAATATTTATACTTAATGACCGGATCAGTTGATTTTGACGAATTCATTAAAAATGACACAACTAATGTATCAAATTATGCAAATTTATTTGATAAAATGTTTTCGATAAAAGATATTACAATATCTACGAATTACGTTTATAGACAATCATTTTCTATAAATACATTATGTATTTTCTCATTAGAATATCATTCAAAATTAGAAAAATTAACATATGAATATGTTAAAATTTTAGCAAATATATGTAATGATTCACTTTCAACAGATGATACATGGTTTCTCATATATTATATGATTCAAAAATCACCAATTTATCAATCATACTTTCCAGAAAGCTTTTAATAAAAGCGTTAGCAAAAATTATTTATATTTTTGGTGAACCTTTTTAAAAGGTAAGAGAATTGTTAATATTATAGTTAATATTATATTTTTTAACTACTAAAAAAATGAATCTCATATTGTATAAAACATAAGTAACACAAACAAATAAATAACAGAAAGAACATAAAAGAATATATTATATCATCATGGATGTAATGCATGTTATTAAACGCGATGGTAGAAAAGAAATAGTATCTTTTGATAAAGTTTCACGTCGTTTAGAAAAATTAATTAAACCTTTTGACAAATATCCGAAATTAGATATAGACTATATCGCTTTAGCTCAAAAGGTTTGTGGAGATGTTTATTCCGGTGTTAATACTTATGAATTAGATGAACTTGCTGCACAAACTTGTGCGGGTTTAATTACTGATTCAATTGATTATGGTAATCTTGCTAGTCGTTTAGCAATTTCTAATCATCATAAAAGAACTTCTCCTTCATTTAGTGAAACAATTCAATTATTACACGAATCAACAAATAAATACGGTAAAAAAAATCAAATTATAACAAACGAAATTTATACAATTGTAATGAAACATAAAGAAAAATTAAATCAAATAATTGATTATGTTCGGGATTATGATATTGATTATTTTGGTTTTAAAACGTTAGAAAAAAGTTATTTATTAAAGGTCAATGGAGAAATTGTTGAAAGACCTCAACACATGTTTCTTCGAGTTTCTTTGGGTATTTATGGTGCTGATATTAAATCTGTAATTGCGTGTTACAATATGTTATCTTTAAAGAAAGCAATTCATGCAACACCGACTTTATTTAATGCTGGAACTAAAAATGGTCAATTAGCCTCGTGCTTTTTGATGGGAATAAATGAGGATTCCATTACTGGTATTTATGATGCTTTAAAAGACTGTGCTTTAATCTCTAAAAGTAGTGGTGGAATTGGTATTCATATTCATGATGTCAGAGCTAGAGGTTCTGATATAGCAGGTGGTACTGGAATTTCGAATGGAATTGTGCCGATGTTACGTGTATTTAATAATACCGCACGCTATGTTGACCAATGTGTAACCCCTGAAACATATATTTATACTACTGATGGACCATTAAAAATACAAGATGTTGTAGAAGGTAATACTCAAATTTATAATTCAACAGGAAATGTTGAAACTATTCAAAAAGTACTAGAACATTCTTATGATGGTTCTATGTATAATATTACTACAATGCATTGTATTGATTCTTTGAAAGTAACTGGAGAACATCCGGTATTTGTTCTTTCAAATCAGAAAAAAGGAGTAAATTACGATATAATTAAGAATCGTCTTGATAAAAAGTTAATTACAATGGAATGGAAAGAAGTTAAAGATTTGAAGGAAGATGATATGATGATTTACAAAGTACCAAAATACGAAAAAGACGATTCGTTGATTAGTGAAAAAGATTGTTATATTTATGGAGTCATTCTCGGCGATGGTTCTTTATCAAATGATAAAGATTATGGTTACATTTCTTTAAATCATAGCAGTAAACAACATGTTTTGGAAAAATGCGAACAATATTTTAAAGATAATTATACTAAATATTCCATAGATGAATCTACGGATACTTCTGATTCTGTAAGAATTAGATGGAATAAAAGTACAACATTACCTTTTAGATATTCTGATATTTATGATTCAAATAAAGAAAAACATATTTCTAAAAGATGGATTCATTTACCATTTAATAAGATTCAATATATTGTTAAAGGATTGATTGATACAGATGGATGTAATAGTGATAAAGAACTTACATTTGATACTACATCTAGACAATTATGTGAATGTTTTAGATTTATTCTACTTCGTATGGGTATTCCTTCAAGTGGATATACTCGTGATAGAATTGGAGAAAGTCATGAAACACAAAAAGGAATTATAACAAATCAAAAACTTAGTTATTGTGTACGTATTCCTAGAGTCGAATTAATAAGTAAATTGATTGATACTAAACATAATGGACAATTCTTTAAGTTCTTTAGTTATACAGATGAATCTGAAAATTCATTTGTTATGTCTCGTGTTAAATCTATAAGTGAAGAACATTATTCTGGAACTCTATATGATTTACAAATGGAACAAACACATGATTATATGCTTCACCAAGGTATTGTTCACAATGGTGGAGGAAAACGCAATGGATCATTTGCAATTTATATAGAACCTTGGCATTTGGATATTTACGAGTTTTTAGAACTACGCAAAAACAATGGTTTTGAAGATCATAGAGCTAGAGATTTATTTTATGCTTTATGGGTTCCTGATTTATTTATGAAAAGAGTTAAAAATAACGAGAAATGGACTTTAATGTGTCCGCATATTTGCAAAGGATTGTCTGATGTGTATGGCAAAGAATTTGAAGATTTATATATTCAATATGAGAAACAAGGATATGGAAAAACAATTGATGCTCAAGAATTATGGTTTAAAATTTTAGAATCTCAAACCGAAACTGGAACTCCTTATATTTTATTCAAAGATAGTTGTAATCAAAAATCAAATCAACAAAATTTAGGAACAATTAAATCTTCGAATTTATGTTGTGAAATCGTCGAATATACATCAAAAGAAGAAACAGCTGTTTGCAATTTAGCAAGTATTAATTTGGCGAATTGTGTTAAATCACCGAATATTTCTGAAAGTATTCGTATAATTGGTATTGAAAATTGCGTTTATTGTAAATTAGCAAAAGCTTGGTGCGATAAGTGGAATTTAGATTATATTTATGGAGATGTCAAACCTGAAAAAGGACAGAAATATCCTCAAATTAGTTTTAATAATTTTAAAGGAGGATTTACAGATCTTATGTCAGAATACCCTCCCGTTTATGATTATGAAGAATTAGCAAATATAACTCGTCAACTTACACGAAATTTAAACAAGGTTATTGATAAAACAACTTATCCGATTGAAAGTGCTAAGAAATCAAATTTAAAACATCGTCCAATTGGCATCGGTGTGCAAGCTTTAGCTGACGTATTTCTAAAAATGAGAATTAGTTTTGACAGTCCTCAAGCAAAATTTTTAAATGAAAAGATTTTTGAAACAATTTATTATGCTGCACTTAGTGAATCTTCAAAATTAGCTAAAAAGAAATCAGATAAGAAGAAAACTACAAATGAAAGATATCCCGGAGCTTATTCCAGTTTTGAAGGATCTCCTCTGCAAAACGGAAAATTTCAGTTTGATTTATGGAATGAAGAACCAAGTAACCAATATCCAAAATATAATTGGGATAGTCTCAGACATGATATTCAGGAAAATGGTGTAGTTAATTCACTTTTAGTTGCACCAATGCCTACAGCTTCTACAGCTCAGATATTAGGTAATAATGAATGTATAGAACCTCTTACATCCAATATATATCTTAGAAGAACTTTAGCTGGTGAATTTATTGTAATGAATAAATATTTACAAGAAGATTTAGAATCAATTGGAAAATGGAATACCGAAGTCAAAAATTCAATTTTAGAAAATGACGGTAGTGTTCAACATTTGCAGATTCCGCAATATTTAAAAGATACATACAAAACTGTTTGGGAATTGTCTCAAAAAGTTTTAATTGATTTGGCAGCAGATAGAGGTAAATTTATTTGTCAAAGTCAAAGTATGAACTTATTTGTAAGAGAAGCAAAAGCAGATATTGTTACATCAATGTTATTTTATTCTTGGCAAAAAGGATTAAAGACAGGAGTATATTATTTGAGAACGAGACCACAAAGTAAAGCTCAAAGTTTTACAATTGCTCCGAAAGAAACGGTTTGTGAATCATGTTCCGGATAAATGATATAATGTTTAGTGTGGTAAGATACCATTTAATTCATTATCAATATCTGCCATAATTTCAGCATCCGTTTTATTTAAATTTTCATCTGTGTCAAGTAATTTTGTAATAGCATCAATTACTTTATCAATAGATGTCGGAAACGAATTAGAATTAGAATTAGAATTAGAATTAGAATTAGAATTAGAAATCTGTTGAGTTGATTGTATATTACAATGACTCACACTTTTTTTCTTTCGTTCAATAAAATCCGACATTGACGAAGTTTCTCTTGCAAGTTTTAATAATTTGCATTTCTTGTCAAATTTACTTGGAAAATTATGATTAGATAAAACGCTATTTAAAAATGAAACTTGTAATTTCTGATCAAATAATATATCAAAACTACTTATAAAAGCTATTGGATTTTTTTCATATATAGAGTTTAAAATAAAAATAGCAAGAGTATACCATAAATATATTTTTCCATCATAAGATTTACACTTAGACATTAATAGTATATTTCTTATAATTTCTCTGAATAATTTTAGTTTTACAGTTTTAATAACTTCTTTATTAGGTGCATTTTTCAATTCTTCTAATAATTTTTTAAATTCTGTACTTGATATTATCGAATTTTTCCAATATAATTCTGTAATTGCATTATCAATTAACGAACCTAATGCTGTTTCAATTATTTCATCCACATCCATATTAATTAAACAATGATTTTTATATACATCTAAAAAAATAGTTTTTCATATATTTTTATATTTTTTATATGAGAGTTAATATATTTTTTATATTAGAGTTAATATATTTTTTATATGAGAGTTAATATATTATTTAGAGGAACTTTTATCCAAGCATTTGAATTTTCATATACAAAATTGAAATTAGAATTCATTAGAATTTTATCTTCATCAAAAAAACACTTTATTTGGAATTTTTGTATACATACATTTTTAACACACCAACTTATATTTTTTAATAAATTTGGACAATTAACAATTTCTGATTCTAAATATACAGAGTCAATATAATTAATCTTTATTTTCATATTATCAACTTGATTACTTTTTGGATTTACAAATTGTAAAATTATATAATAAATATTTATTTCCTTCAAAATTTTTATTTCCATATTCAATTCTTTAAATTTAAATAATTGATCTAAATATTTCATATTATAAGTAATTATTTAATATATTTGACTATGAAATATTATTAATCCTACTAGGTGCAAAATCTTTTAATCAACCTTTGAACAATTGGAACTTAACAAAGAGTGCTAGACGTTCCTTGTTATTTACACTCCGTAAAATGAAGATTAGTCTAGATTCAATCAAATAATTATAAGAAAATTAACTCTTTAAATAAAAATGATTGTCAAAATAGTTTAAGAATTATATAACAGAGATATACACTAACTATTAAATAATGAGCGATTCCGCATTTGTTATAAACAATCGTACATTAAAAAGATCCAATAGTCATAATGTATTATATTCATTTAAAATTCCAAACAATCGTATTAAAAGTGTATTAAAAAAATGTAACAGTGAGAATTCATTCATACACTTATCTGAAATAGAAGAGAAAAAAAAAAATATTGTAAACAAATTATGTTTTAATATTAGAAAAAGTAACAATTACAGAATGATAAATGATGTAGAAGATGAAGAAAAGAATATCATGAATGATATTATTGATCCAGTATCTATTGAATGTGGAAATAAATTAACTGATTTTGTGGAACATGATCATCCAATAGATATTTTTGGTGACGATTATCCTATTCGAAATGCAATGTTGTTATTATTATATGCGTCTTTTAGAAAATTTAAAGATATTCCGAAAATTTTAAACAGTAAAGATGATGATATTTTGAGTGTATTTATAGAAATATTATCACCGATTATTGTGAGTACTCTTATGAAAAATTTGATTGGAATCAGTATTCATGAGCTTTTGCATTTTATTAAGTAGATAAATAAAATATGTGTTAAAAAGACTGTAAAAAAAACTGTAAATAAAATGCGATTTGTGTACAAAAACTTAAATAAATTGTAAATAAAATGCGATTTGTGTACAAAAACTTAAATAAATTGTAAATAAAAAAACAAAAACTATAAAAAGAATAAAAGAAAAAAAAGTAATGCCACCACAATTATATTAATAATGTGCCGGGTCCCAAGTCCGGAATACTATAGAAAGCTGCAGAGAGAATTTTTTTTATATATCTAATATTATTATGCGTAAACTGTTTACTATTGATAATTTAATTATGGGTAAAATTATTAATCGCCCATCTAAAATATGTAAAACTCCATATGTTGCAGATGTTGAATTAATTGATGGTACTCTTGCAATGGCCCATACAACATCATTAGGATGCGGTGGTTTAGTTGATGTTGGTTCAAATGTATTGATGTTGAAGGTTACTAATAATAAAAATATTTGTAAATTTCGGGTAATTATATCAATTGTTAAAGAGAAAAGACACGTGCAATATATTGGAACTGATACATCTTTGCCTGAAATTATTGTAAAGAAATGTTTAGAGAAAAATTTAATAAATTCTTTAAAATATATTAAATCTTTAAAAAATCAAATTACCTTTATGAATTCTCGTTTTGATTATGCGGGTGTTGATGAAAATGATAAAGAATTTATATTAGAAGTTAAAAATGTACCATTAGCTGATTATGTAGATTGTTTTAATAAAGATAAAAAAAACATGGATTTTTCACAATATAGCTATAATGACAAAATATCATATTTTCCAGACGGATATCGAAAAAAAATAACGGATACTATTAGTATAAGAGCTTTAAAACACGTTAATGAATTATCTGAAATAAAAAAAAATACAAACAAAAGAGCAATTATGTGTTACGTAATTCAAAGAACAGATATATCATCTTTTCAACCAAGTAATATAGATTTGATATACAAAAATGCCGTAATTAAAGCATTTAAAAATGGCGTTGAAATATTACCAATTGTTATTAAATGGACAAAAAAAGGAGAATGTTTTTTTGTAAAAGATAATTTAAAAGTAAATATATAATTTTTTTTAAATTTCTCTCTGCAGCTTTTGTATTCCGGACTTGGGACCCGGCATATTATTTTATATTAATATGGTAGCATTACTTTTTTTTTATTATTTTTTATTACTTCTTTTTCTTTTTTAGCTTTTTTAGTTTTTTGTTTTGTTTGTTTTTGTAGTATTCCATGTGGATTATACATTTTCTGTGTATTTCTCATGGAAATTATGTTAATTATTTTCTTTCCTATTCATTCTTAAGAACTCGCTCCACTTCATAGACTATATGAGCCTCCTTTTTAACGTCGATAATTTTTCTCAGATTCAACTGGAGCTCGCCAATAAATCCGTCTAGCTCGATATTCATTTGCACATCCCTGTAACCATTTGAACAAGGGTTGCCGAATCGGTCTTTGCAGCGTCGAATTATTATTTCACCTCGATGGGAGGCATCCCTCAAAAGAGAGATAGCTTGATTCATGTCGTCCACGGAGTCGAACACACCTGTCGCACGTTCGAGATCGACAATGCGTGCAAAGTCTCCGTCATATTCTTTCATTTTTTCTTTGATACGACCTTCTTTCTTTCGTGGCCCTCTCTTATATTCTCCACCAGCTTCTTGGATTATGATTTCGAGTGGTTTGAGCAATTTATCACCTTTGAAATAGGCTAGAGAGGCGAGCTGTTCGATGGACGCTCCCTCAGGTAGGTTGCAGCGTGGCGGCGGTTGGACATCGGGAAAATCATCAGCTAGTTTCTTTGTTTCTAGGAGAAGTTCGTCGGCATGACACACAGATTCACCGTCTACGGTTTTTTTGTAGTATCCCCACGACATATCGTAGCTGTGTTCCGCGAGACGTTTCGCACTATCTAACACTTCATATACTGATTCGCGCTCTTCATCTTTTATCGAAGTAGCGTCTAAACTTCCTCGCGGAGTTTTTGGAATTATGCGATTTATATCGCGGTTGAGATTGTTTGCAGCTTTTGCAAGATTTCCGTCTGACATGTTTAGCACCTTCGCGAGTTCACTGTTGACAGTAACACTATTGTCAACGCTTGCTGCTGTGCCCATTATTATTATTTTTTTTTTCCATTCTTGATAAATTTAAATTTTAAAAAAGTTAAACAAAAATTTTTATCATTTTTTTATTTTCTAGTCTTTTTTTTTATTTTCTAGTCTATTTTTTTAGTTTTTCTCTTATCATCATCGTATTATAAAATACTATCAAATTTTGTCCTTTTGGTTTTCTCGGAATAAAATGTGACAACTTTGCATCTTTTGTAGCTAATAATACTTTTTTACAAAATTCGTGTTGCTCATATTTAGCTTGCTGAGCTCTCATCATTGCTATTTCATTATTTTTATTGTCAAAGAAATCTTCGTCAATAATAATATCTTTTGATCTCTTATAAACAATTTTACTTTTTTTTGTTTTTGAATCCTTATCTCTAACAATACCTGTTTTTCCACCAGCTCCTAAAGCCTTTAATGGACATGTTTCCCATTCAGAACCAGATCCAAATGCAAATGTATTATAAAAGTTTTCATTATTTTTCTTAAATTTATTTGCATGGTAGAAGTGTTCAACAGACATCCAATGTTTTCCATCTAATTCAAACAATGGAGAATAAACTTCATCTACTTTTTCGTTAACATAGAAATTTGATAAAACTTTACGGAAATCTTTAATTTTAAATAATTCTTTATATTCTGATACTTTTGATTTTGGTAAACTTTCACCAGTTCCTTTACCTGGAATTTTATTTGCAGATCTTGAATAAAATATAAATTCAATTTCAGGATCAAATAAATTTAGTTTATCTTCTTTGTTCATGACAATAAATTAATTATAAATATCTATGGTTTAATAACTTCTTTTTAAACAAGATTGTGATCTAAACAAGATTGTGATCATTTTTTTGTATGATCAATGTTTTTTGATCAATGTTTTTGTATTTTTCTTCATTAATTTTTGATCATATTCATCTTCATATAAATCATATTTTTGACACAAGTAATTCAACCAGTTTCTAGTTTTTATATCTGTAAATCCTCTACCACTGTTAGGACTAGGTGTAACTTCGCCAAAGACCGGATATGTATTATTTAAATAAAAATCTAATCTTACAAAAACATTTGGAAATACTTTATTGGCAATAAATCTACACATATTTACCATTTCAAATAAATGTTTTGGTCTCGGTTGTGCTTCTCCTTTATAAAATTTATTGTTTGTTTCTATGTCTATTGGTTTCCAATCTTTAGTATAATAACATACATAATATTTTCCATATTTGTAATATTTGTGAAGTATAAATCCAATATTGCCCTTAAAACAATATATTTTGTAATCATCGGGTATAGTATATTTCCCATCATCATTTCTAATAAATTCTTCAACAATAACCTTTTTATTTTTAAAAGTATTGTTTAATTTTTGTTTTGTCACTTCTGTTCCATTGAATTGGTTAAATAATTTATTATTAATATTTATTAAAGGAAATACATTGATAGAACTATGACCTGTCTGAGGTTTTATTACAAATGCTTTCTTAATATATATATAATCTCTTATATCATCAAAATTACCATAATGATATAATTCAGGTGTTGGAATGTGTAAATCCCTACACATTTTGTAAGTATTATATTTATTATTGAGTTCATGTAATGATTTATTATTGTATTTATATTTTTCATAAATATTCTTCCAATCTTTTACTATTGCTATAAAATCATATTTATTTCGAAAGCTTTCTTTACTAATTTTTTTTTTACTATAAATATTTAATAACAGTATGACAAATACTAATAAAATTAGTAGTATCATATTAATATTATGAATTAATTTAATTACGCTTTTAACAAAAACGTTAACAAAACTTTTTTGTTGAACCTTTTTTCTAAAAAGGTTAATTAGACAGATAATTTATTTTATATTTTTGGTGAACCTTTTTAGAAAAAAGGTTGGTGAACCTTTTTTAGAAAAAGGTTAGATACAAATTTGTTCATCTGCTTCAGTATTGTCAATAGTTACATAATGTAATAAAAGTAAATTATAATAATCATGTTCTAGTTTATCTCTAAAGTGTAAATGATCTTGTCCTTTAAAACTCATGAGACCTCCTTTATCACAATCACATGCAATACATTCATCAATATTTGGAGTAAAATTACTTCTTCCTCCACAATGTTTTTCTTGTCTTTTTTTATGAAAATAAATATTCCATGAAGAATTTTCAGGTTTATCTAACAAATAAGATACAGTAAATTCGCAATTTGGATTATCACCATGTGCAGGTAAATCACTTCCTTTAATATAACATGAAAGATATGTATATGTTGGTCTTAATTTTTTATTTGTAAATTTTTCAACCAATGGCAGTAATTCATACTGAATTATCCTAGAATATGGATCATTTCTTGTTTTGAATCGTTTTGATTGCCGATCACCTAATGTAAATTGATTATTTATTATACCGTCCGTATAAAACTTACTTATTAGATCTACAGCTTTAGTTGTGAAAACATTATTAATGATTATTGGATTATATTCATCGAATATATATGTCTCTGTTAAATATTTTTCATTTAAAATACCTGTACCTGTCCGTATAGATTTTAGTTGTAAAACAGAACTACAGATATTTTCCCAATTATTAGATTTAATAGCTCCAAAATCTATAGTTTTAAAACCTTTCATAGAAATTGTTTTATTATTAAATTTTTCATAAATATCATCCAATACTTCACAATAATCTATATTTTCGATATTTTGGATATTTCGAGTTCGAGTATTTTTGATATTATCAATCAATTTGCATGAAGGATTCAATTTTTTTGATTTACTAAATTGTCTTACATAAATATTAAAAAGAATTACAGATTTATTCAAATTATTTTTAATAGTTTTAGATAATTCTGGAATCCGATCAATTTTATTATTATTAACATTATTATAGAATAATAATGAACTTTTATCAAAATTGATATGAGATGAAGACTTAAATGTATAACTTATACCTTCACTTATAAAACCAGTAATTGTACTTAAACGTTGTCCGCGTGCTTCTGTAAATGCTTTAGAAGATTGTAATTTTGTACAAAATGCATCAAAATGATATCCATGAACAAATTCAGAAGGATATTTTACAAAACAAATATTTTCAAAAAATTCTGAAGATTCATTTGTTAATTTTTCAATTTTTTCAATAAACTTTGGGAATTTATCATTTTTTAACCACATAACTTCTTTTTTAGAAGTATTTGTGTCAAAATAATTCTTACCGAATTCAATTTCGAAACTAGAAATATCCTCTTCTGAAATAACATTGTTATACACTTTTACTAAATTATTATCAGTTTCGGTTTCGGTTTCATTTAGAGTTGTTTCTGCTTCAGTTTCTATTTTAGTTTCTGCTTCAATTTCAGTTTCTGCTTTAGTTTCAGTTTCTGCTTCCGTTTCTATTTCAGTTTTTAATTCTTCTTTGATAATTTGTAAACCATTTATGGTATGATTCAATTTTTTTAATGAATATGGCACTATTTTAGAAAAATCATCTTCTCTAAACCATAAATTGAACCCCCATTTTTCACCTGTAATTACAGGACACCCTGCGTGTTCGCTCATGGGATCTCTTTTATTAGTACCGGGAAATACGTTTTGAAATATAAGTAATTTACCAAGTTTTGGTGTTACACTTATGTTTTTCTTAGTAAATTTTGTTTCGCCACCTTCAAGAACATTATTTAAGTAACATAATGCTGTAAACATTCTTTGACCTCCAAATTTCATACATCTCTTTGATTTGTCAGAGTTATCATGTTCCCATGAATCCATATGATTACGATATTCTTGATTTGTATCATAATATATAATTTGATATTTTTCAGCATTTCTCAAAGGTAATCCAATTAAATTAGCTATTTTATTCGCTACAATCAGAGTTAATTCATCGTAATCATGACTAATCCAACAATTTTTGCCGGATCTTCCTTTAGAAACAATTCCCTCTTTATTAGTAGATACTAATGCTTGTTGTAATTTATCTTTAGCTATATTTATGAAATGTGTACATGTATCCTCATCTAAAAAATTATCAATTGTTTGAATTGATGGATTTTTACAGTGTTGTTTAACTTTAGTTTTGTCATTGTCGCATGAAATATTATTTTCCATTATATTATAAATTATTAAATATTTTTAAGTATATTTTTGGTATTTTTCTGTAAATTTAATAATTAAATATATCTGGATATTAAATACAGATTATCTTTATTCTATTGAGTCGAATATATCAATGCTTATGTGAGTTATAAATTTTAAGATTCTTTACTTTCTTCAACTCCTACATTTTGTAATTCTTGTTTCTTCTTTGCAATTTCTAAAATTGCAGCTTGTTTTCTTTCTTCGACTTGTTGAGCATAAAAGACATCTTTCTTAGCATGATTTTCGTTATATTTTTGCATAAGTTCGTTTAATCCTTTCTCTAAATATTGTTGATCAGAAATATTATTGGCATTAGGATCCCACGGCAACCAATAACCAACTTGACCTACAAAAACATTGAATTTACGATCTAGTTTTTGTAAATTTTCTGCTCTTTTATTTGCTTCTTCTTGACTATTATATACTCCCCTAACTTTAAGACCGCGAATTGAATTCGCACCCCCTATTTCGTTATGATAAGATGTTTCTAAATCTTCATCATTCGCAGCTAAAAAATTACCATATTCTTCTTCAAAATTTTTTGAATTAATAGTTACATTTCCTTCTTCATTTTCCAAAGATTTGATGAATTGTTTCAACTTATAAGATTCTTTTTGAATCAAAATTGATTCAGGAGAAACAAATGATAGACAAACAAAATTTTGTCCTGGAACAGGTAAATCTACATCCAAATAATCAACTTCCTCCGTATTATTTTGGAATTCCATATTTCAATAATATTATTTATATAATATATGCTTATATTGAATTTTTAAGAAAAATGATTATGTTTTGTTTTTAGTCATATATTTTTCATATAACAATACTTTTAGTTGAAAACATGTTAGAAACAGTAGTATTCAAAGAAGTAACATTACCAGAAGAATGGATTTGGAATAATCAACCTACTGGAGAAAGATTAGAATTATTATTACAACATTATAATACGTGGTTAGAAATACAGTATGTTGGAAAAAAAATACATAATTATGATGAATATTATATGTGTAATCCAAATTGTTGGGATATGAGTCCGTGTGATCCACAGATGTCTATAGACGATCTGAAAGGTTGGTTGCCAACACATGTATTACAAGAAGCTAGAGAAGATTTACAGAAAACAAATACAAACTAAGATAACACACGGAAGAAGAGACGGCTTCCATTGAAAAATAAAAACTAAAAAATTAAAAAACTAAAAAACTAAAAAACTAAAAAATTAAAAAACTAAAAAACTAAAAAACTAAAAAACTAAAAAACTAAAAAACTAAAAAAAAAAGAAAAAGTAATGCTACCACATTAAGAATATAATAATGTGCCGGGTCCTAAGTCCGGAATAATAAAAGCTGCAGAGGGTTATTTTTTATTTAAAAATATTTAATTAAAACCATAATTTTATTTTATTAAAAATATTCATATATGAATAATCGGGTTCCGGTTCTGGCTCCGGTTCTGACTCCGGTTCCGGCTCAGGTTCTGACTCAGGTTCCGGCTCCGGTTCCGGTTCTGGCTCCGGTTCTGGTTCTGACTCCGGTTCTGGCTCCGGTTCTGACTCTGGTTCTGGCTCCGGTTCTGGTTCTGACTCCGGCTCTGGTTCTGGCTCCGGTTCCTGCTCTGGTTCTGACTCAGGTTCCGGTTCCGTATTATTTTGGAAAAATTTAAGAGCTTTTTTTTTTAAATTAACTTCATGAATAAAATATAAATAATCTTCAATTGAATGGTCTTGTACTTTACAACCATATGGATTATATAAAGGAACTTTGAAATTTAGTAACGCATCATGTAAATTGCCTGCAAAATGTATTCCTCCAGACACGTGTTTATATAAACCAGGCATTGGAGTAAATGATATTGGATCTTTCAATCTGACGCATCTGTATGACTTATCTATTATTTCATTAAACAGTTTTGCAAATTTTTTTGAACCAATTCTAGGCGAACCAAATGTGACACAATATGTAGGTAAATTATAATTCATTTTCATATCTAAAGCACAAATAGTTGATATTGCACCAAATAATGAGTGACCACAACAAATTATTTCAGTAATGTTTTGAGTTTCAATGATATTTTGTATAAGTTTATGGATTTCATTTCTAATTGAATCATATGATTTTACAAAACCGGAATGCACTAACAGATTTTTAAGATACGGAACACGAGTTCTCCAAAATTGAATATCAATTAAACAATCTGTGACAGATGTTGATCCTTGTCCTGTAATAATCAACTGTTTATCTTTTACAATTATATAACATTGGGTATCCGTATTTTTGTTTTCTATAAATATTCCATCGATATTTTCAGAATACGCTCTTTTTGCATAACTTGCGCATAATTCTATCAAATCGGTATCACAACTTTTTGGATCTCCTTTCATGATATTATAAACTAATATTTTTAGTTTATAATATATACACATATTCGAATTTTTGTAATATTTTAAGTAGAATAGGAATAAATGGAAAAAAATATATACATACAAATAAATGAGAATGGAATCTATACCTGCAAAAAAAGAAGATAAAAAAAACCTGAGTAATCCCAACAATATAGCCCTTTTGATAATCTTATCTATAATTTGTGTTGGACTTTTATTTATGTCTCGTGTTTATAAAGATAATGTAACGCTGAAAAAATATATATATGGATCTTTATTTTTAATTGTAATTTATTCCTTTATTTATTTTTATTATGGCAATAGAAAAACTAAAAAAATAAAAAAAATTTCGACTACAGAGCTTTGGAATAATGAAATAGTTAAAATGAATACCCCATTTTTACATACAAATCCTCCTACAGCAATTCAAGGACCAGTCGGAGTATCATATACTATGAATATGAAAATTACAGACTGGATGTATGACAAGAATGTGGAATTTAGAGAAATATTTACACATGGAAAGGGATCATTTGGTAATTTACAAGATAATGATGTATTGAGTGTTGCTATAAAAGGACATAAAAATGATATTCGTATTGATATTAATACAATTCAATACATTGATGATACTACATCCGGATCTTCATGTAGTTCATATACAACATCACCATCCGGATTTCAAGTTAAAACATCAGATAATAAATCAACAAGAATTGGTACAGAATCAATTGTTTTAGAATATTTCCCAATTAATAAATATTTTCATCTAGCAATTGTTTTGTCAAATAATCGCGTGGATACATATATAGATGGTAAATTACATATTACTAAAGTTTTAAAAGGAAATGTTAACTTACCTAGATCAGTAGATGAATCTGCTGGTGCAGATGAAAACTCCCTACCATCCTCAGATGACCTCATATTTTTTCAAGGTCATCCAATAAAAGGGGAGATGCATGATTTTATATATTTCAAAACGGAATTATCTTTAAAATTGATACAAGATATTTATGCAATTTCTAAAACTTCAGATATAGACTATTATTCGGAACAACTTCCTGAAGATCATACTAAGTTTGATTTTATCGAAAGTCAGTGTAATTAAAAATAATAAAAACAAGTATTATATTAGCGAATGCAATTAGTTTAAATAAGTAGATACATATAAATAGATATTCAATAATATAGATACATGAAATAATAATCTCCAAACATTTCCTTTGTAGGAATTTTCTTTCCAATATAAATCTAATTCAAAGTCTAAAATATCTTTTTTTTCTAAGTCTGACAATTCATTCCAACCTAACGGAGTGTCGCTATTGTCAATATCATCTGCATCATATTCTTCATATCGATTGGTATATAGAGGAGGAGCTGTACGCAAATCCGTATATTTTTTTAATCCAGTGCCACTCATTTTAAATTCGTATATATATTTGATTACTACAAATATCTCTTATATTTAAATACAAAAATCATCTTATATACTAATATGAATAATATATATACAAAAGGACAATATGTATTATACACAAAACAGAATAAGAATGCTAAAATAATTGATGTTCATTATAATGACATAATACCATATTATACAATATTAATAGATAAAAAAGAAATTCAAACTGTTCCTAAATATTTGCAGAAAATAATTAAAAAAGTTAAAAAAACTAAAAGTAAAAAAAAATATAAGACTAAAAGTAAAATTAGTAGAAAAATAAATTTAATAATGAGTTAGTTATCCAATTTATTTTTGCTGATGTCATCATTTTTGTTACTTAACACTGATTAAAAAGAAAAATATATTTATATACAAGAAATACAAGAAATATAAAGAAAGATGTTTGTATCTAAGTAATACTATTAGACTGACTTGTGAGCTATTACTAGAAAAACGAAAAAAAACTATATCCTCTGCAGCTTTATATTTCGGACTTGGGACCCGACAACGTATAACTTAATATATGATGGTAGCATTACTATTTTGTTTTTTTTTTTAATTTTTTGTTTTTTTTGTGTTTTGTTTTTATTTTTGATTTCTTTTTGTCTATAACATGTACTTTTTTAAAACATTTTACTAATTCTTTTTTCTAAATCATCTGGAAGAGAGTTTAATATTGAATTTTCACTTTTGGCTTCTTTAGCAAGATAATGTGTATAGGCTTTATTTATAGCTTTTTGAGCTTTTTCTTTGTCTTGAGATTGCTCTTTGTGAAACTTATCAAAAGCCATTAATGCGAACGGTTCATAAAACCACAGATTATGGTAATGATCTAATTCAAGAATATCACGCGGGATTTCAAGAGGGCGCTCCTCCTCGCCGACGGTTATTACCACTCGGACAAGATTGGGCTTTACGTGAGTGATGCGGACGGAGTCCTCACTCACACCAAAGACCGCACGCAAGTCCGCGCGCTCTACTAAACAATTTTTTCTGTCTAATTCTATCCTATTTTTATTGTTTTCTGCCAATTTATATGCAGTGTTTCCAGTAGGATTGTAAGTATAAGTTTTTATATTTTCATTTGCTCCAGCTCTTAATAATATACCAACGGCCTTTCCGTTATTTTGTTCTGCTGCCAAATGAAGTGGTGTTTTTCCATCATTCTCTGTTTCATTTATATTTATCCCTTTTTCTATTAAAAGTTTTATAATAATTTCTTCATTTGATTTTTCATTTGATTCTTCATCTGATTCTTCATCTGATTCTTCATTTAATTCTACATATGAATCATTCTCTTGAAGTAAGAAATGTAGAGCATTTTCTCTTCCTATACTTGTTATATTTACGCAAATATCTTCACTTTCTAACAATCTTTTTACCACTTTTAAATATCCTTTACTAACTGCCCAATGAAGTGGGGTATAACCATCTTCATCTTGTAAATTTGGATCTGCATTATTAGTTAATAACAAATCAATCATTTCTATATTTGGTAGATCTTCTGATTTGCATAAACAAATTAGAGGAGTAGTTCCAAAATTCCATTGTAAATTTACGTCCGCACCAGATTTAATAGCTCTTATCATTAGTTCTAAATTGTTCATGTCTAATGCGTCTAAAAGATCAAATGAAGAATCAGATAAAGAATCAGATGAAGAATCAGATGATGAATATGATTCTTTATCTAATTGTGAGGACTCTGCTGTTTCGGCGGCGGCGAGCGCGGCCTTACCGCGCGCGAGTTTGTCGACGGCAGCGAGCGCCGCATTCGCCCGCGGAAGCCAGGCGCGGATGGCGGTGCGTCGCTGGTCCCAGGCCGCCTCGATCTTGTTAGCTCTATCTATAGCTTCTTGAGCTATTTCTCCATGAAATTCATGAAAAACCATTAATGCTTCTAGTTGATATTTTTCTATTTCAAATAATGTTTGGTTTGGTTTGTTTATTGAATTAAATTATTAGACTCAAAATTTATTCATTTTTTTTTGTGTTCGGTTTACAATAACAATAACAACAACATTTCCAGAACTTTCTGTAAGATAGTTTTTTTTTCTTTTTAATAATTAAAGACGTTCTTCTTTTATACTTAAGAAAATATATATTCTTTTTATTTAATTTTGCAATTTCATCATGAATATCAATATTATCATTAGTATTTGTATTTGTTGCTTTATCTTTTTTTAAAATTTCTTTATTCTCTTCATCATGCTCCGGTTCATATTTATTTGAAGTATTACAGAATATATCTAATATATTCATTAATATAAATTATTCATAATTTCAAATTATACATTTTTAAATATAGGGTATATATCTTGGCGAGTTTACTTGATATATCGTTACAATAAACTCTTCATTTAATTGTGGAACGGTTACTAAATCTTTATCGTATAATTCGTCACAACCATATTCTAATGAACAATTTTTATTATTTTTATAAACCGGTAAATTTACAGATACAAATCTATCTGTTTGAGTGTAGTATAAAAATTTACTACTTCCTCGCCATGTTGCTTTTCCAAATAAGGGCAAAATTTTTGAATTATCATTATTGTGTAAAATTCCAATTTGACGATATATTTGTTCTTCACCCCTTGTTGATATATTTATTGGTATACCTGGTGATATACGTTTAGGCATTTCCATAGGTATCTCCGGTATTTCTTGCATTTGTATCATTTCTGGTATACGTTCCGGAATTACAACCGTTCCTTCTTTTATTATTGTAGGTATTTTTGTATATATATCTATAGATTCCTTTTTATTTGTATTTATATTCTTTGTTTTGGTCATATTATTTGTTTTTCTAACTTCTTTTATAACATTGTCGTTTTTGTTTTTATTTTTAATTTTAACATCATTATTTTGGATAGTTAGTTGTAATGATATATACATTAGTAAAATTATTACAATTACTAATAATTCATTATTCACCATTAAATATACTAATATTTTATTATTTGATATTAAAAAAATAAAAAAACAATTTAAAACTAAACTTTTTCCCTCTGCTGCTTTAAATATTCCGGACTTGGGACCCGGCACATTATTTTACAATATTAATGTGGTAGCATTACTTTTTGTTTTTTAGTTTTTTTAGTTTTTTTTTGTTTTTTTTAGCTTTTTAAGTTTTTAATTAGTAATGATTATTTCTAAATTTCATTAATATTATTATTATTATTAATTATTAAATAGCTAATTATTAAAAATTCTATATTTTGAGGTAAAGAATTTAAACGTGGACATACAATTTTAAAACGATTCGATTCTTTTTCTTTTTTGTAAAATTCTTCTTTAAATAATTTTCGAAGTTCGTCATTTTTTAGTCGTTTTCCATTACTATACAAATTAATATTCCATTCTTTAGCAAATTTACTTGGAATATTATCGTCAATAAATCTACAAAGTAAATCGACATTAATATAAATATCATGTTTTTTTAGATCAATTATAATTTCTTCTTTTATTCCTCTTTTAATATTTCCATATTTTTCTTTATTTTTTTTTTTAAGCCATGATAATATTTTATGTACCATATTGGGAGATATTTGTTCTTCAAAATTTCCTAAAATAGATTTTATTGATCTTGAAGCTAACATATCTTGTTTTTTATTGTGTTCTATTCTAAATTTAATTAATTTGAGTAATTCAGATAATTCTTTTTTTGCTAATTTATATTTTAACAATATACGATCCAACAATTGTCTTGCTCTCAAATCATTTCGGACAACATCAATTGCATTATAGTGAAATTGCTCAATATAAGAATTATTATCGGAATCTATTAATAAATATTTATCAATTTGTTTATAAATAGTATCCGTTTCTATGTTAAATTTTTGTTGACTTATTCTATATTGTAATATCAAAATATACAATCTTACAATTAATAAATATTCTGTATTTAGATTATTAGATAATATTTGATAGTTATAACTAAATATAGCTTTTTCACAATATGTGTCTTCTAATAGAGTAACCTGAATATGTATTGTATATTTGTCTAATAATCTTATATTAATGCATTCTGTTTTACAATTTGTATTTGTATTTATTATCAAATCAGATTCTATATTACGATTTTGATTATTATTCAGTGTATTACTTATTTTATTAATAATTGTTTTATAATTGATTTCACTATTAATATCCACATTAATAATAATATTATTATTATTATTAATAATAATATTATTATCTGTTTTTGATTCTTCTGTCATAATAATAACTTGTATTTATTATATTTTAAAAATATAAATTAAATAATTAATCATTTTTATGATAATTATTTTTCAAAATAAAAAAAAATATTCCTCTGCAGCTTTTATTATTCCGGACTTGGAACCCGACATCGTATATTGTAATATACAATGGTAGCATTACTTTTATTTTTTTAGTTTTTTTGGTTTTTTATTAAGTTTTATAATATTCATAATAATTATTTACTAATTTGATTAATAGTAGTGTTAATCATAGCATTCGAAGCCATTAAATAACTGAATATTAAATGTTCTATATTTTGAGGTAAAGAATTTAAACGAGGACATATAATTTTAAAACGATTGGATTCTTTTTCTCTTTTATAAAATTCTTTTTTCAATAATTTTCGAAGTTCGTCATTTTTTAGTCGTTTTCCATTACTATATAAATTAATATTCCATTCTTTAACAAATTTACTTGGTATATTACATTTATCATCAATAAAATTACAAAGTAAATCAGCATTAATTTGAATATCGTATTTTTCGAAATCAATTAGAATTTTTTCTTTTGTTCCTCTATTAATATTTTTATATTTATCTAAATTTTTACTTTTTAACCATATTAATATTTTTTGTATCATATTTGGAGATATTGTGTCTTCAAATTTTCCAAAAATCGATTTAATTGATCTAGAAATTAATAAATCTTCATCTTTAGTATGTTCTATTCTAAATTTAATTAAATTTACTAATTTTATTATTTGGTATTTTTCAAATTTATTTTCATCTGTCCAACATCGAAGTAACTCTAATAGATCCCAATTTCTTTGATCGAAAAGAATACGATATGCATCCTTGTATAATTTTACCATTTTATTTGCAAAATATTTTTGTACATGCATAAAATCATTAATTTTATTATAAGTTTTATCAATATCTTCTTGATTATATTTGTTTATTTGAGTTATTCTATATTGTATTATCACACGAAACAATAATATAATTAATAAATATTCTGATGTCCAATATTCTATAGTTGGATATTTAAATTCAAATAAACCATCTTCACAATATGAGTCTTCATATAGATAAATTTTTATGTGAATATCATTAGTAGTTAATTTTACACAAAACATTTTATTTATACAATTTGTATCTAATTTTGTATCTAAGTTCGTACGTAATATAAGATTAAGCCATATATTTGGATTAGTAATAACATTATTACGTATTTTATCAACAATTTCTGTATGATTCATTTTGATAATATCAATATCAACATCAATAATAAGACTAAGACTAGTCTCTGAATTTGTTTCTATTGGATTTACTGCTATTTCATATAATCGATTCGGAGGTATTGCTATTGCATTTACATCCAATAAAGATTGATCTTCTGTGACATCAACAGAACTAGTATCTGTATCCGTATCAGTATCTGTATCTGTATCAGTATCTGTATCCGTATCAGTATCTGATTCTTGCGTCATAATTATTGCATATACTTCCTATTATGTACGTGTAAAATAAAATAATTAAATAAAATAATTAATCATTTTTATGATAATTATTTTTCAAAATAAAAAAAAATATTCCTCTGCAGCTTTTATTATTCCGGACTTGGGACCCGACATTGTATATTGTAATATACAATGGTAGCATTATTTTTGCTTTTTATTAGTTTTTAGTTTTTAAGTTATTTTTGCTTTTTATATTAGTTTTTAGTTTTTAAGTTATTTTTGCTTTTTATATTAGTTTTTAGTTTTTAAGTTATTTTTGCTTTTTATTAGTTTTTAGTGATTATTCACAAATAACGGATTATTAAAGACTCTATATTTTGGGGTAAAGAATTTAAACGCGGACATACAATTTTAAAACGATTAGATTCTTTTTCTCTTTTGTAAAATTCTTCTTTGAATAATATTCGAAGTTCGTCATTTTTTAATCGTTTACCATTATTATATAAGTTAATGTTCCATTCTTTAACAAATTTACTTGGAATATTATCTTTATCGTCAATAAATTTACAAAGCAAATCCGCATTAACGTGAACGCCATGTTTTTTCAATTCAATTAGAATATTTTCTTTCATTCCTCTTTTAATATTACCATATTTTTCTCTATTATTTTTTTTTAGCCATGTTAATATTTTATGTATCATATTTGGAGATAGTGTTTCTTCAAAATTTCCCAAAATAGATTTAATTGATCTTGAAGCTAATACATCTTCTTTTTTAGCGTATTCTAATCTATATTTAATTAAATCTATTAATTCAAACATTTCTTCTTTTTTAGCTTTATATTCCCGATGCATATCATATAAATGAACTTGCAGATTACGATTACTTCTTAGAGCATAATAAGCTCTATTGTAAAATATGTTCATAGATGTAACAGTATGGGTATGTATTTTTAAATATTCATTCATTAAGTCATGAACAGATTTATCAAGTTGTTCATAATTATAATTTTTTATTTGAGATATTCTATATTCCGTTACGATGTGATAGAATAATATAATTAATAAATATTCAGATTTTCTATTATCTATAATATTGTATACATATTCAAATATACCTTCTTTAAAGTATGTGTCTTCGTATAGAATAACTTTAATGTAAATCGAATTTTTTGTAAATGCTACAAAAATGGGTTTCTTATTGTCAGTCTTCAATATTAAAGAATCAAATTTTGTATGTAATATTAAAAGATGTTTTTTAGTACTATTTTCATCATTATCAATGGTATTATTAATAGTATTAATTATTATATCAATATCATTATCACTATTACTGTTAATTTGGGTCATCATTACTACTTGCATTAATTATAACTTTCGAGTAATGTAAATCAAATAATTAATCATTTTTATATTTACATATTTAGATAATCTTTTGGAATATAAATTTTTTTATTAATTTTATGTAATCTTACAATAGTTGAATACAAATAATAATTATCATGTTCAAATTTGTTTAGATGATCAATTCCATCCCCAATTTCTATGGCGAATTCTATAAGATTTTTATCTATATTTAATGAAGCTATTTGAAATAATTCTGTTGCAATATCTAAGTGTGAATATCCTATTAGTTCTAAACGTTTTAACTCTAATAATTTTAATTTTAAATCGTTTCCAAACAATAAAAGTTCATAATTTAATGGAGTTTTTGAAAAGATTGATATATCTTTATTAATCTTATAATAAACTTCTAAAAAATATAAAAACGTATACAATTTATATTGTGATGTATTAATAAATTTATCAATAATTTGTTCATCATATTTTAAACCTTCTTGTTTCAAAATATTTTTTGATATTTCAATTAATTCTGAATAACTTGGACTATTCATTTCAAATTTTATTGTCCAAGATGATAGATCAATAGAATTATCTCCTAAAATACAAATGATTATATTGTTTTTCCTTAATAAATAATACAAAACATTCAAGAATTGAATAGACATTTTATGTAAATTTTCAATAATAATCCATTTTTGATAAGCATCCGTTTTTGAGTTTATAAAAGAATTTAATTTTTCTTTGGACTCAATTGTTTTATATGATAAATGATTTACCCACATAACATTTTGATCAGTTGCAGAAATTTCATTAAGAAATGCTTTAATTAGAGTTCTTTTTCCAGAACCAGTTTCTCCACTCAATATAAAATGAGTAAAATTTTTTTTATTTATCATGTCCATCAAATTTTTAACCACTGATTTATTACAACATATATCTGCTAAAATTGTTGGCTTGTATTTATAATACCAAATCATTTCTATTTATTGAATAAATAATATTGCTTTTATATATTAATATAAAATGCAAAACAACGTATGTGTTATTGAAATTGTTTTGAAAATTATTCTGTTTATATGTATTTGTATCCTAATTATAGATTACTTTTGTAAATTAGAATATTTTACTTACAAAAAACAGTTACCTAAAAATATCTTAGATCGAAGGTATTCTGTAGAAAAATTCATTAAGCATGCTACCTACGATGGACGTAAAAAAGGCTACTATTTCGGTAGTGGTTCTCGTGGTACGGGTTACTATTTAGATGAAGGGACACGGTAAATTAAGTATAAAAAAATCCTTCTGCAGCTTTTATATTTCGTACTTAGTACCCGACACGTTAGTATAATAATAATGTGGTAGCATTAATCTTTTATTTTGTATTTTTTTTGTTTTTTTAGTTTTTGTTCTTTGCTATGTTAAAATGTTTCATCGCGCGACATAACTTCTTTGCTATGGTAAAATGTTTCATCTCAAGAGCGATGTCTATCAGCCTCTGATCTTAAAAACAAACAAAAAAAATATGGATTAAAAAAAAATGATTTAATTATGATCTTAAACTAATAAATAATAAAAATTAGTAAAACACTCGACTTTTAAAGTCTTCTTACCGTTTAACACTTTTGACAATGAGCGTTGATCTCAATGCTTTACGAAAGACGGCTGAAGGTTTGCGCATAGGCAGAAAAGAAGAGTCCAAAAGATTGCAAGAAAAAAGAAGCGACAAGTACAAGAAGTATCTTCAGGACTTACGAGAAGATAGTAACACCATTCGTGACGCACTGAAAGAGAACATTCTAACATTCATTGCGAATAGACTGTCAGAATGTTTAGATCCAGATGAAGACAAGGAGTATAGGTTATGGAACATCCATCAAAAGATTGATAAACCTCTGTCTCTTAAGTTGAGGATCAAGTCATCAACTTATTTCACTGGGTATTGGGATACTGTAACTCGCAGCCACAGATGCTCTGACTGGAAAGATGCGGGTATTGGATTGATGGTAGAGGAGTTAAACAAAGTGCTTAGCCCGATTACCCTCTTAGATATCTCAGCGAAAAGTATGAGCTGCAACTGGGTCTATTTGTGCAAGGTACCCTCCTCATCTTCTATATCTTGGACGCCTGTTTGTGCAGATGAACAAAACGCTGATGAGCAAATCGCCGATGAGCAAAAAGTCGATGAGCAAAACGCTGATGAGCAAATCGCCGATGAGCAAAAAGTCGATGAGCAAAACGCCGATGAGTGTAAAGCTGATGAGCAAAACGCCAATGAGTGTAAAGCTGATGAGCAAAACGCCGATGAGTGTAAAGCTGATGAGCAAAAACGCCAATGAGCAAAAAGCTGATGAGCAAAAACGCCAATGAGCAAAAAGCTGATGAGCAAAAACGCCGATGAGCAAAACTTTTGCTACGATCCTGTACTCTCCATATCTGTCCCCGCGGCAAGAGGCTCTGACGATACACGGACAATGGAAAAGTGATACCAAGAAGAGCTTGCGTATGTTAAGATGAAGGGCGTTCCAAGAGAAATAGCTGAAGAGCTAGACTATATTAACGCAACTTTGAAGCACAGGAATTTGTCGACGAACAACTGAAACTTGTCTGGGAAAACGTAGACAAAAAAAGCAAAAAAACAAAAAGCAAAAAAGCAAACAAATAAACTAAAAAAGCAAAAAAAAAGCAAAAAAAGCAAAAAAGCAAAAAAGCAAAAAAGCAAAAAAGCAAAAAAGCAAACTAAAAACACAAAAAAAACTAAAAAAAAAACAAAAAAATAATGCTACCACATTAATATTGTAAAATAATGTGCCGGGTCCCAAGTCCGGAATATCTAAAGCAGCAGAGGGAAAAAGTTTAGTTTTAAATTGTTTTTTTTATTCTAAATAAATACGCTTTTAACAAAAGAGGTAAAAAAACTTATTTATTATATACAAAAAACGCCCCGTACTTTAGTGCGGGGAGGATGTCATACAAAATATATAAAAGATGTAATAACCCCAATAACATCATCATTTAATATATCTAAATCTCCTTTTCCATAATTCATGAGTGTATATAAAAAATTTTTTTTTGTAGCCCACCCAATACATAAATGAACAGTATCATCTACGGATAGTCTATTTTTGTGAATATCTAGTAATACCGGTCTAATATAGTATAATGTATTTATAGAATTGAAACGAAGTTCGGTTGTTTTAAGAATATCTAATAAAATATTTTCATCCAACCCATAATTATAACACATTTCGAGTATTTTAAGAAAAAAAGTTTTACAATGATATTTATGTTTAAAAATTAAATTTTTTATGAATATTACATTATTTGGATTACATCCTTGTTTTAATAAAAAACGTAATATTCTTAAAGTTTGTTTCTCTTTGCGTTCTATTCTATCTTTATATTTACTACATTCATAGTCATAATCTTTATTATCGTCATTATATATATCTCTATAAGAATTAACAATGCAATTTTTATGAAAAGATATAGTATCCTGAGTGTTACTATTTGCATCCTCATAAAAATTTTCATAATAATAAGAACTAGTTTCGGTCAAAAAATATCCATGAGTTAATTCGTTGAATACAGAAAATCTACGATAATTTGTACGTCCTGTAAATTCAAATAATACAGGTAATGTATGTTCTAATAATGTGAATCGATTGCCTCTATCTTTCCGAACCATTTTTTTAACTGCTTCTACATCTAGAGCAGAAATCCTACCATATAATTTATATTTATAATTAAGTCTAAACTTAATATACTTACGCCAAGTATAAAATAAGGTTTTTATAAATTTATAACTGTATTTATTAATACTATCTTCCGCTTCTTTCTTTGTATTTTCCATTTCTATATGACAACACTATTGAAGGATTGTCAAGTGAAGGATTTTTGTAGTTCTATTTTTCAGAACTAATTATTCTTTGTTTACCAACAAGTTAATGTTTATGGTAAACAAAACGGAGCATACCGTTGTTTATTCCTTATACTAATATATATTTATCTCTTTATACTGTTTTTGTGCGAGAAATTGTAATCATAAAATCTAAATAAAAAAATGATTTAAATTACAATTTATAATACTTAATAAATATATTACAATAGTATTTTAGTAATTTAAAAAATGAGTGACAAACAACAAACTAAGATATGGAATGATGAATTTATAACAGTTCTCAATAAGTTAGAAAAAATTTATAAAAATAAAGGTGAAAATTATCGATCAAAAGCTTATAAGAATGCTTCCGATTTAATTAGTACTCTTACCATCGATATTACTGACGTAAATCAAATCAAAGGAATGAAAGGAATTGGTAAGGATTCAAAAAAGGGAATATTAAATAAATTAACAACTTTTGTAAATGATGGAAAGTTAGAAATTATTGAAAAAGAAGAAAATAGTTTGATTAATCAACTAAATGAAATATACGGGATTGGCCCTGTAAAAGCAAATGAGTTATCTACAAAAGTTTCTTCTTTAGATGAATTAAAAGAAAAACAAAATGATCTTTTAAATGATAAACAAAAGATTGGATTACAATATCTTGATTCTATTAAAAAAAGAATTCCTAAAGAAGAGATTGATACATATAATACAGTATTTGCAAATATTGCAAATAAATACAAAAATTTGAAATTTGAAATTGTTGGAAGTTATCGTCGAGGCTTGAAAAACTCAGGCGATATAGATGTTATATTAACATCTGATAATAATGAAGATTACACAAATTTTATAGATGAACTTATAAATTTGAATATTATTATTGAAGTGCTAGCAAGTGGACCAAGTAAAAGTTTAGTAATTGGAAAATTAGAAAATAAAATACCAAGAAGAATTGATTTTTTGAACAGTTCTAAAAATCAATATGCTTTTGCAATATTATATTTCACAGGATCTAAAGCATTTAATGTAGTTATGCGTCAACATGCATTAGATATGGGTTATTCATTAAGCGAACATGGATTAAAAAATTTATCTTCTAATAAATTAGAAGATAAATATTTTGCTTCTGAAAAAGATATATTCGATTTTTTGAATTTAGAGTATAAAGAACCATTCGAAAGGACAAGTGGAATTGCAATTGTTCCAAAAGAAACTACTGAAGAAAGTTCAGAAACTCAAGAAAATTCAGAAACTCCTGAAAATTCAGAAACTCCTGAAAATACAAATCTTAAAACAAATTTGCAAAAGATTGGTACAAAAAAGGTTAAATATGAAGGAACCGAATTTAATAAAAATTACAAAGATATGGAAACAGGAGATTTGATAAAATTAATTAGAAGAGCAAGTGATGCTTATTATAATTCTGTTCCAATCATGAAAGATGATGAATTTGATATTTTAAGAGATCATTTAGAAAATATTCTTCCAGATCATCCCGTTTTGAAAGAAATAGGTGCTCCTGTTAAAGGAGCAAAAAAAGTAGAATTACCTTTCTATATGCCTTCGATGAATAAAGTTAAAAAAGAAACCCTTTCTAAATGGTTATTAAAATATAAAGGTCCTTATGTAATTTCCGAGAAATTAGATGGAGTATCTGCATTATTAGTTATATCATCTACAAACAAAACATTATATTCTAGAGGAAATGGAGAAATTGGTCAAAATATTTCTAAATTAATTCCTCACATCAAAAACATAAATGAGTTTGATAATACTCAACTTGAAAATGAAATTGTCTTACGCGGAGAATTAATAATTAAAAAAAAAGTTTTTGATGAACATTTATCTGAAAATTCTAATGCAAGGAACTTTGTAAGTGGTTTAGTAAACTCAAAGACAATTAAACAAAATTATATGAAATATGTAGATTTTGTTGTTTATGAACTTATTGAACCTAATTTGATTCCATCATTACAATTATCTACATCTGATAATACGTTCGGATTTCCAACAGTTCGTTATAATATTCTCAAAAATGTTACTTTAGATTACGCATCCGAATTATTAATAGATTGGAGAAAATCTTCGGAATATATGATTGACGGAATTATTATTACCAACGATGAGATTGTTCCCAGAACAAAAGATAACCCAAAACATTCGGTTGCTTTTAAAATGATATTAGATGATCAATCTGCTATTTCAGAAGTTGTAAATATCAATTGGAATGCTTCCAAACATGGTTTACTAAAACCGGTAGTACAAGTTAAGCCTGTAAATATTGGTGGAGTTACTATTAAAAATATTTCTGGTCAAAATGCCAAATTTATCAAATCAAATATGATAGGCAAAGGATGTGTAATAGAAATTGTTAGACGCGGAGATGTAATTCCATACATAGAGAAAATAATTACACCTGCAGATAAACCGAATATGCCTGATACGAATTATGAATGGACATCAACTAATGTGGATATATATGTTGGTGAGAATGATGATACACGTGCAAAACTTGCATTAGCATTCTTCAGTGGATTAAATATTGATGGTTTGAAAGCTGGAACTTTAAAAAAATTTGCAAATGCGGGATTCAAAACAATACCACAAATAATTGATATGACTTATGAAGATATATTAAATATCGACACTTTTAAAGAAAAAAGTGCTTCGAAAATATTTAATAGTCTAAATGATGTTAAAAAAGACGGATTTAAATCTATATCTTTAGCAAAATTAATGGGATTATCTGCCATCTTTGGTAGAGGTATTGGAGAAAGAAAAGTTAACGAAATATTAAAAATATATCCAGATATACTTTTACAAAATCTTAGTGAAGACGAATATATTAATTTAATAATTAAAGTACCTGGTTTCTCTAATAAAACTGCAACACAATTTGCAGAAGGTATTGATAAATTTAAATTATTTGCAAAAGAATTAAATATTAATCTTGTTAGAAATACGAATACAAATACAAATACAAATTCTACAAATACAAATGTAGTAAATGGTAGATTGTCCGGTAAATCAATTGTTTTTACCGGAGGTAAAGATCCGGAAATCCAAAAGTTGATTGAAAAACATGATGGTATTATTGGATCGAGTGTATCTTCAAAAACATTTGCGGTTGTTACAAAAGACAAATCTAAAATTTCAACTAAAATAACAAAAGCAAAATCTTTAAATATACCTATATATTCATTTGAAGAATTCAAAATATCTATGGAATTATAGTATATCAAAAAAATCAAAAAACAAAACAAACAAAAACAAACAAAAACAAACAAAAAACAAAACAAACAAAAAATAAAAAATTGTAATGCTACCATCGTATATTAAGGGATATACTTTGTCGGGTCCCAAGTCCGGAATTTTAAAGCAGCAGAGGGAAATTTTTTATTTAACTGATAAATTATTACTTTTGTTTATACAATACAATAAAAATGATTAAATTCCTAATCTAAATAATCATTCATACCAGTTTTACGAAACTTAAAATCATTTTATATTAAATTATAAAAGAAGATGCCCTTCTTCGCCGGCGACCTTGCCGTCAACAATGGAATGGGCCCCTACCGCTACCCGAGCGCGGCGTCGGCGCCGCACCGGGCATTTGGAGCATTACAAGCCCAGGCGCCGGCCTGGGAGCCTTCTCAACGTCGCGAGAACGAAGACAGCGTATGGAGAAAACGACGTCTTGCCGCCGATAGAACGAAGACCGCGATAGCGAACGCTATGGATATCGCTCCCGCATTAACGAACGCTCTCCGGGGCTACATCGCCATGCGCGGCGGCAGCATCCAGGCCCAGCAGCTTGCTGAGTTTTATAAGAGCCCCGCATGTGCCGGTCTCGAGGTGCCCAAAGGAGGAGCCCTGAAATTACTGCGAAACGTCGAGAACTCGGGTTTGAGATTCACGCACCTGTCGCACCGGAACAAGTGGATCATCGCCCTCGATCATGACGCGCAGCAGTCACAAATTAACTTCAAGTCTTCACCTCCGCCCGACACTATCTTCCAGGGCACTGTTAAATTCTTCAAAAAAGTACCACTCTTTCCAATTCAAGGGGAAACTTACGGGTACGGATTCATAAAGGTGGACCATACAGACAACGAAGTGTTTGTGAGTGAGAAGGATGCCCCTTATCTTTATCTCTTGCAAGGAGATAGGTGCGAATTTAAAATTGTGGAGGATTGTAAAAACAGAAGTACAGGTGCACATCAGTGGAAAGCCACAGACGTCGTCTGTATTCTGCGGGCAGGGATGACGCCTGTGGTTAAACCAAAAGTCGCAAACCCAAAGGCCTTAAACAAGGTTTTTGCCGAGATTATTGTAGTCATTGAAGAAAACGGCGGACACTTATTTGCGAAGAATTTACCTGCGATCTACGAGTCCAAGTACGACCGCCCGCTAGATTTAAAGGCCATCGGCTTCGTGTCTATGTCGGCGCTAGCACCACGTATCCCTGGCGTCAGTATCCGCGACGGCCACGACCCTGATACAACGGTGCTTACCACTGTTGTGGCGCCTGTAAGGACACAAATACCAATACAACGTGCCAAGTGCGCAGAGGAGAGTGCGCTGGCGAAAGATCGTGAAGATGCGAAGACGGCTGTGATATCTGCGTTCATCAGCGAGGTCATATCCGCGACGCGCCGAGATGCCGCGTCCGCCGCGCTCGCTGAGATGACAATCGAGGCAGATGTCAAGGCTCGCGAGCAGACTCTGAGAGAGCACGAGAATACCCCCGCCCTCACGATTGAAGAGGTCTACGATCACGACTTCCCGCTGCTTAAGAGTGCTGCGCCCGTAGTCGCATCAAGGAATCCCGTTGACGACACCGAGCTGTGCCATGTCAGTCTCCATCCTAAGCGCGACGAACCGAAAATGGCGCCGGTGCCGGAAGGCTACACGCTTGTCGCTGCCGTACTACAGTACCTTGGAGAAACGCAGTTTTTACCGACGTTCCTAGATCAGCAGATCGACGATGACACTCTACCATACATGACGCAGACCGACCTAGTCGAGATTGGTGTCACGCCCGCGGTTTGCTTGACAATACTCAATGTGGCAGACGCAATAGGGAGGCAGAATGAGCTAGTGACACCGTACGGGCTACAAGACGTCGCTACTCACCAATCTATACTAGAGACTAAACTACTCGAAAATAGTAGAGAGAAGGTGCGAGATGACATGTGTTGCATTATTACCTGCGAAATTATGAAGGATCCTGTGATCTGCATAGGCGACGGCCATACATACGAGCACAAGGCCATCACCGAATGGTTCTCCACAGGAGCACGCACCTCTCCGACGACGAATGAACCTCTCGATAATATCACGCTGATTCCGAATCATGCCGTACGGCGGCTAATCTTAACACTACAAGAACTATATGGCACAGAGGAGACAAAGAGTCCATATTGACTACAACCTCTTTAGGCATAGTTCTGAGTTTATAATTCATGGATTGTGAATCGTATAAAAGGAGTACAAAAGTATTAATCATATGACGAACACAGAGTAGATAATGAATATCTAATGCAAAATGAAACAAAAATAATAAAAATGATTATATATTTGTTTTAACTACTACGTAATGAAAATATTAAAAAGAAAATATTAA
>Ga0099799_10054_pt1 | contig 34739 bp, 24 predicted proteins | sample Uncmet6_SortLC_1_FD_89033 | JGI IMG/M metagenome (GOLD analysis project Ga0099799, IMG submission 89033) | Marine eukaryotic communities from CALCOFI LINE 67, Pacific Ocean - CN11_C50_N6_SortLC_1 | ecosystem: Environmental > Aquatic > Marine > Oceanic | place: Pacific Ocean: Monterey Bay...
GTGACATTAGATACATTCCAATTATTTAGAGGTTGATTGAAATTATACGCATGATAAAACATAGCTTCCATATTTCTAACATTGAATATATCCCAATTGTTAATAGATTGATTGAATGCGGAATATGTAAACATACCTTCCATATTTATAACATTGGATACGTTCCAATTACAAAGTGGTTGATTAAATGTCTCTGCATATGCAAACATATTTTTCATATCTATCACATTTGATACATTCCAATTATTGAGAGGTTGATTAAATGACTTTGCACAATAAAATATTTCACTCATGTTTGTAACATTGGATACATCCCAATTGTTGAGAGGTTGATTAAATTTTACTGCATCACCAAACATAGATTCCATATTTGTTACATTGGATACATCCCAATTGTTGAGAGGTTGATCGAATTTTATTGCGTTAAAAAGCATCCAACTCATATTTGTAACATTGGATACATTCCAATTATTGAGAGGTTGATTGAAATTATCTGCAGTATAAAACATATATTCCATATTTGTTACTTTTGATACATTCCAATTGTTTAGAGGTTGAGTAAATGATTCTGCACAATAAAACATACCTTCCATAGTTATCACATTGGACACATTCCAATTATTTAAAGGTTGATTAAAAGATGAACACCAAAACATAAATTTCATATCTGTCACATTGGATACATCCCAATTATCTAGAGGGTGATTAAATGATTTGACATGAGAAAACATATATTCCATATTTTTCACATTAGATACATCCCAATTATTGAGAGGTTGATCGAATTTTCTTGCTCTAAAAAACATCCGACTCATATTTGTCACATTGGATACATTCCAATTCGAAATATTTTCATTAAAATTATATTTCTCGTAAAATAATCTATTCATATCTGTCACATTGGATACATCCCAATTACTTATTGGTCCATAACTGTTAATTATTTGTTGTTTTTTATTTTTATCATCATAGAAATAATAATGTACAACTTTATGTATGTTTTTATCATTTAATTTAGGAATATATTCATCAATAATACATAGTACGTCTTTTGGTACTGATTTATTATGAATACTTTCCGGCAAAAATTTTTCTAATTTTTTAATCGTGTTATCACTTGTGAATGACATTTCAACTTTGTTTTATAATAAAATAAGTTTTTTTATGATTTACAGTTATTTTTTAATCATTTTTATATAATTAACCTTTTTATAAAAAAGGTTCAACAAAAGCGTTTTCTTTATTAAAAGCGTATTTATTGAAATAAAAAAATCCTTCTGCAGCTTTTTTATTCCGGACTTAGGACCCGACAGAGTATATTATTACATAATATACTATGGTAGCATTGCTTTTTTTGTTTTTTTATATTTAAATGTTTATTTAATGTTTATTTAATGTTTATTTACTTATAAGAAGAATCTATAATATTTATCTTCTTCATCTGATTCTTCTTCATCTAATTCATCTTCATCTGATTCTTCTTCATCTGATTCTTCTTCATCTGATTCTTCTTCATCTGATTCTTCTTCATCTGATTCTTCTTCATCTGATTCTCCTTCATTTGATTCATTTTCAAAAAACCATGGAGCATTTTCTTGTATATTTAAATAATCATGAAACATATAAAATTTATATTTAAGTTTGGATACATTCCAATTGTTAATCGGTTGATTAAAATTATATGCATGAGAAAACATAGCTTGCATATTTGTTACCTTAGATACATTCCAATTGTTGAGAGGTTGATTGAAATTATACGCATGATAAAACATAGCTTCCATATTTCTAACATTGAATATATCCCAATTGTTAATAGATTGATTGAATGCGGAATATGTAAACATACCTTCCATATTTATAACATTGGATACGTTCCAATTACAAAGTGGTTGATTAAATGTCTCTGCATATGCAAACATATTTTTCATATCTATCACATTTGATACATCCCAATTGTTGAGAGATTGATTAAAAGATTCTGCATATACAAACATTTCTGTCATTGATGTTACACTGGATACATTCCAATTATCAAGAGGTTGATTAAAATTTTCTGCATAACAAAATATACCATTCATAGTTATTACTTTTGATACATCCCAATTGTTGAGAGGTTGATTGAAACAATATGCATTACCAAACATACCAGTCATTTTTGTCACATTGGACACATCCCAATTGTTGAGAGGTTGATTAAAGTGTATTGCACCATAAAACATATCTTCCATATTTATAACATTTGATACATTCCAATCCGAAATGTCTTCATTAAAATCTGTAGTATAATCATGGTCAAAATCTCGATTATAATCTGTAGTATGAAATAATCTCGCCATATTTATAACATTTGATACATCCCAATTACTAATTTTCCCATATGTTTCTATAATTTTTTGTTTTTTTTTTTCATTTTGTGTAATGTAATCTTGCACAGCGTTGTAAATACTTTTGTCTGTTAACGAAAGTGGTAAATACTCTAATATTATAGATACTAAAATTTCAGGAAATTGTTGATCTTTTATATTTTCTGGAAATATATTTTTGTACTCATCTTTTGTATTAAAAATCAAAGACATTTTAAATTTATAATTTGTCAAAGATCCAACAATATAAAGTTGCACTTAGAAATCCTAACGTAGTGGGTATGGCTATGTTGTTTCTCACAATTTTTAGAGTATAATATAGGAAAAATGCGTATATTAATTCTGTGCATATATCAGACATAATATGTTGATTGTTGATTATTGAATTCTAAATTCTAAATATAAATTTTAATCATTTTTATAGTTATATTTTTGTTAAGTTTTTTCAGAAATTTTATAAAATGTGTATTTTTCTTACTAGTATTGTACTTTATATAAGCACAATACTCATAGATTATTATAATATATACAAACAGTATAAATGATAAAATAAAATAAAATGGTTGTTACAAATTTAAATATACCAAAATTAAATAAAATAACAGAAATTATTCAAATTTCAGACATTCATATTCGAAATGGCGATTATAAAATTTCTAGATTTGATGAATTTACTTTAGTATTTCAAAATTTATTTAATTTTTTAAACAAATTATCATCAGTTAAAAATAACTCGGCAATATGTATTGTTACAGGTGATATTTTTCATAATAAATCAAAATTAGAGTCACCCGGAATTAAACTATTCAATACATTTATCCACGGACTCGGCAATATTTTGCCAACATTATTAATTTTAGGAAATCATGACTTTAAACAAAATGAATTAGAAAATAATATTGATTTTTTAGAAGCATTTGAAAAAAATATTAATACAAATGTTAAATATTTGAAAGATACAGGCTTATATAAAATACAAAATTTAGGAATTGGTTTATTTTCTGTTAAAGATTCGTTACAAATTGGCTCAGGTTTTGGAAAAAATGAAAATTTACAAGAATTTCCAAAACCGGATTTTAATAATGAAGTAACAACAACCATTCAACTATTTCACGGAACAATGTGTAATTCAAAATTTTCAAACAAAATAACAACAAGTGAAGGCTATTCCTGGGAGTGGTTAGACAAAGGTTATGACTGCGCTCTTCTCGGAGATGTTCACAAAAGACAAATTTTTCCTAAAAGAAAAAGTAATTTAATCGCCGCATATTCCGGTTCTATTTTACAGCAAAATTTTGGCGAATCTTTATTTGAACACGGAGGCCTTGTATGGAATATAGAAAATAATAATAATATATGTGTTAAAGAATTTGATATTTTTAACAAGTATGGTTTTGTTAAATTAATAATTGAAAATCAAATTTGGTTTTGTGAAAATCAAAAATTGGAAGATTTGTTATTGAAAGAATTTCCAAACAATTTACAAATAAGAATTTTTGGTAATCCTTCAATAAATGAATTAAATAACTTACATAATTTACTAAACGGGAAAACATATGTTATCGATAATTGTTATATACATACAAAATCTACAAAATCTAACAATATAACATATAATAATTTGAATCATGAAAATTTGATAAATTTGTATATGAAAGAAATTAGTTTATCAAAAGATAGTTTATCAAAAGAATATTCAGTTCCAAGTTTAGAAGAAGTATTGATTAATCCAAAAAATGAATGGTCAAGTAAATTAATATCAAGTACACATAAGAAAAATTTAGAAATTGAAAAACATTATAATATTTATAAAAATGCAATAGAAACAATATCAAATTCAAAAACATTTAAACTAAAATACATTGAATGGGAAAATTTGTTATGTTATTCCGGAAAAAATTGGTTTGATTTTGATTTGACAAATAAAAATGTAAATTTAATTTCAGCAAATAATGGCGGTGGTAAATCCAGTTTTTTAGATATAATCTGTTTTTCTTTATTTGGGAAATGTTTACCAAGTGGCAGTTCAAGAGGTAATTCTATCGAATTAATATCAAAATACAAAACTTCTAATAAAGATTCTTACACATCTATACGAATCATTTACGACAATAAACAATATAAAATAACAAGAATATTAGATAAAAATGGTAAATTAAAATCAACAAAGGGCGGTATATTTTTACTCGAAAATGACAAATGGAAAACGATTTGCTTAGGCAATCCACAAATAAAAGAATGGATTAGTAAACATTTAGGAACAATAAATGAATTTATGATTAAAAATATTATTTCACAACAAAATGATGGCGATTTTTTATTAATGAAATCTACTGATCAAAAATTATACTTAGAACAAATATTTGGTTTAAAAATAAATAATGCAAAAGTCAATTTGTTTAAAGAAATTCATAGTTTAGTTAAAAAATTTAGAAATGATATAAGTTTATTTTTTGATGGATGTAAATCATTATTAAAATTTGAATATAACAAAGATGAATTAGATGCTAAAAAAGCTATATATAATACATTAGAAGATCAATTAAAATGTTTAGAATCAAAACTAATAATAAATTGGAATAAATGTAATATCAATGATTTAAAGTTAACAAAATCAGAAATATTGAAAAAGGTAGAATTATTATCTAATAATAATAAATATGATGTTAATTATGAAGAAACAATTATTAATGACTTAACAAATATTAGATTGAAACAAAAATATTTGGAAAATAATTCAAAAGAAATATTGAAAAATATTGATACAAATATTGAATATGATGAAAATTATGAATTAGAGAATATTGAAAAACCAAATTATTCTAAAAACGAATGTATAAAAATATTAAATAAATATAATTTATGGAATGAAAAACCTAAAATAGAACATAAAAAAGAAGAATACGATTTAGATTTAAAATTAAATACTATAAAATTGAATGCATTATTAGAAGAGAAACAAACTCTTCTTTACGAAGGCGAAATACCAAAAATTAATTATGAAGATTGTATAAAAGAATTAGAAGACTTAAAAAAAACAGAATCTGACACATCAAATTTACTATGTGAAAATACAATTTTAAAGGAAATTAGTCTTCTAGAAAAGAATAAAGAAATTGAATATGATAAGATCAATTCATTATCTACAAATTTATTTATACCAAAAATATCTATTGAAAAAATTGAATATTTGCTAGCTTATATTACGACAAATGAAAAAAAATATGATAAGTTGTTAGCGAAACAAGCTATATATAATGTACAACAAAAAGTATGGCAAGTTCACTCCGAAAAAGTAGATATCAATACACAAAAAATCGAAAAAAATCAAATAGATTTATCAAATATAAGTGCAACTCTTAAAAATGTACCATTTAATCCGAAATGTGAAGCATGTTGTAAACAACCTCTTAGAATTCAATACAAAAACTTGGTAAATTTACAAAATGAATTAGAAAATGAATCACAAACATACATTGAAGATGAAAAGAAAATTATTTATCCAAATTTTGAGATTATTAAAAAAACAAATGAGTGGATAATTGCTTATAATGAAAAAAAATTATTATTTGGTGAATATTCAGAACTAAAAGAACAATGGAATACATACAATACAACAATAACTAAAATAGACAGAAAAAAATTAAGTGTTGGTAATATTTGTAAAGAACTAGAGGATAAGAGAAATATCTTGTTGAATCTTATAAAAATAAGAAAAAATAAAAATAGATTATATAAATTGAATCACCAAGTAGAACAATATGAAAAGAGTTTCAAATATTATGAGAGTATGAAAAAAATTGAAACTAAAATCAAAAGTATTGAAAATATTATATCAGATATAAAAGACAAATTAAATAAATTAGATTGTCAAAATGCTATGGACGCTTCTTTAAGTGCTTTGTATACAATTGCAAAAAATAATTTAGAAAAATGGAAAAAATATGAATATAATTATTTTCACAAATATACAAAAGAATTTAACAGTTTAAATATTTTAGAAAAAAACTCATGTGATAAATTATCAAATATTGAGAATGAAAAAGCAAAACAAATTGAATTGAAATATTGGTTACAAATATCTGAATATAAAAATAAATTTGATAAGAATTTAGAGAATATTGAAGAAATCAATAAATTACGAGAAAATTTAAAATCCATTCATTCTGATTTGCAAATATACGAGTATGAATATAATAAAGAGATAGATCAAAATACAAAATTAGAAACATATAATGAAAATATCAAAGATATAGATGAAAAAGTTTCAAATTTAAAAAATTTGGAAGAATTTTATAATAATTATAGTATTTGGTTATATAAAAAACATATATTGCCACAACTAGTCGAAAATACTAACAAATTTATATCAAATATTGAACCAACAATTACATTACAATTTAATATTGATAATGATGGTAATTTTTTATTCTATGCCAAAAATAATAATGTGAATATAGTTTTAGAAAAATTAAGCGGATTTGAATATTTTATAATAGCAATTTGTCTCAGATTATCTTTTGTTACACTGACTTCATCAAATAGTGAAAGTCAATTTATAATAGATGAAGGATTTACTTCATGTGATAAAAATCATTTACAAAAAATACCGAATTTTTTAGAATCTTTATTAAGTATGTTTGATTCTATTATTCTAGTAAGTCATTTAGAATTTATAAATGAATCAATCAACAATAGATTTTATATAAAGAATATGAAAATGAATATTGGAAAACAAAAATAAATAAAAACTATTTTTTTGTCTATTTTATTGAATAAAAAAATAATATAATCATTTTTTATATAAACATCAAAAACAACCCTCTGCAGCTTTAAAATTTCGGACTTGGGACCCGACACATTATTAATATAATTGTGGTGGCATTATTTTTTGTTTTTGTTTTTGTTTTTGTTTTTGTTTGTTTTGTTTTTTTTACTAGAATTAATATTCTTCTTCATCAGATTTTCTTGTATGTTACCATGGAGTATACCACGTTCTTGAATTTCCAATATACCATGGAGCATTTTCTTGTATGTTACCATGAAGTATACCACGTTCTTGGATTTCCAATATACCATGGAGCATTTTCTTGTATGTTAAAATAATTCATTTTATTAAACATATCTGCCGCATTTGTCACATTTGACACATCCCAATTGTTGAGAGGTTGATTGAAAGAGTGTGCACCAGCAAACATATAATTCATATTTTCAACATTAAATACATTCCAATTATCTAAAGGTTGATTGAATGATTCTGCATTTGAAAACATTAAACTCATATTTGTAACATTGGAAACATCCCAATTGTTGAGAGGTTGATTGAATTTATATGCTTTCCAAAACATTAAACTCATATTTGTAACATTGGAAACATCCCAATTGTTGAGAGGTTGATTGAATGATTCTGCCTCTGAAAACATACTTCCCATAGTTGTCACATTGGATACATCCCAATTGTTAAGACATTTATTGAAAGATTTTGCTATCCAAAACATTAAATTCATATTTTTGACATTGGATACATCCCAATTATCGAGAGGTTGATTGAATGATTTTGCTTTCCAAAACATTGAATTCATATTTTTGACATTGGATACGTTCCAATTGTTGAGAGGTTGATTGAAATGTGCATTACCAAACATACTAGACATATTTGAAACATTACACACATTCCAATTGTTGAGAGGTTGATTAAAAGATTCTGCTCCCTCAAACATAGCGCTCATATCTGTCACTTGTGACACATCCCAATTGTTGAGAGGTTGATTGAATTTATATGCATTAGAAAACATGTATCTCATATCTGTCACTTGTGACACATCCCAATTGTTTAGATGTTGATTGAAATGGGTTGTCTCAAAAAACATATGTTGCATGGTTGTCACATTGGATACATTCCAATTATTGAGAGGTTGATTAAAAGATTGTGTATTAGCAAACATCAAAGACATATCATTAACTTTCGACACATCCCAATTATTTATAGGTTCATTAAAATATCTAGCATTTTTAAATAGACCATTCATATTTGTGACGTTTGACACATCCCAATTACTTATTATTCCATAATTGTTAATTACTTGTTGTTTTAGATTTTTATCACTGGATAAATAATCAGAAATAACTTCTTTAATATTTTTATTAGTGATTTTAGGAATAAATTCATATATAGTTAATATCAAATCTTCTGGTATTGATGTAGGTATTGTTTTTTTTAATTTTATAATTATATTATTAACAATAATATTTGCATCTTTTTGCACGATTTTCTGCATCTGGAAAATGTTCTATTTATTGGCAATTTAATTTATTCAAAATACTAATATTTTAGATTAAAGCTTATAAACATATCATTTTTATTATAAATTTTTTGATATATGTGAATAAAAAATGTAAAAATATTTGTAAGTATATTTAATTATGTCATTTCATGCAATATTTCAAAATAAGACTATAATTGAAAGTTGTAAATTATGTATAGAAAATAAAATGTTTTATTTGGCGAATAGTATGATAAATGGTTTAGTTTATAATTTGTTTAATATTTCTTCTTTTAACAATGAATTTAAGAATATTTTAACTCCAAAAATAAAAGGAACGTATATTATTCTGCTTGAAACGAATGGTATTGGACATTTTACACAAATGAAAGAATTAATCAAATTACTTAAAGACGATTTTAAATGTATCGGAATAATTGCAGGTAATTTTAGAGAAGATGTTGATATCTACTCGAAGCAAAATGAGATAGCATTATTAAATTTAGAAGAACCGGAATTTGTAAAAGAGCAACGAATTGATTATTTAATTAATGAAGCAATTCGATATATATTAAGATATAGTTTCATAGATTATGAAAAAATTTCTAAATTTGTTTCAGAAAGAAATCCAAATTTCTTTATAAATTTACATTTACCAATAAAATTAATGACTTGCTTAACTCAACCCGTATTTAATATTAGTACACAAAATCGTTTAAATTTTGAGAATGATTATGACAAAATTATGATAGATGAGAAATTTGACAAATTTTCTAAAAATGCGGTTTTGTTTAGTAGTTACATGATACATAATTCAAACTTGAGATTACATAAAATTGCTATAGATTGTGAAGACGTATGTGATAAAAATCATTTAACAATTCCACCACTAATATCAAATTTTGAGAATATTTCACAAAGATCCTCAAATATAATAGTGTGTTATTTTAATATTATTCCATCAATTTCTATTTATGACATTATGTCTCAATTCAAAAATATTAATTTTCGCATATTTTTGGATGTTATTCCGGAACAATCTTTTTTATCTGAATTATCTGATAATATTTTGATAAAAAAAGTGAGTTCCGATTTTCATAATATTAGAAAAAATTGTCTAGGAGTTATAAGTAGTTGTGGAGTTGAAACAATTTATGAAAATTTTAAACTAAGTTTACCTATGATTTGTATACCTTCTAATTCGGAACAATTATTTAATGCATATGATCATGAGAGAAAGGTGCCCGGATTTTTATGGACTCATCAATTAAATTCTAATCATATAGATTGGATAATAAATTTTAATTATTCTACAGAAGATTTGGAAAAACACAAGACCTTTTGTAATTATCTAACAAAAACAGATGTATTGTCTAATTATATTAAAAGTGTAATATAATCAACTTTTTAGAAAAAAGTTTATTTATACAGTATTAGATCTAGTTCTATTATATACAAAAGTTTCATCATTTGGGACTAATACTTGAGGTATTAACTCATTAATATGTGATACAAGACTTACTTCAAAATTTGAATTTTTATTTGTTAATTCCGGCAATTTGTTTTCATTTATTATTTCGTCTAAATCTGATTTGTTATCGAATGGAATAAATGCATGTATAACACCGGCTTTGTATGCGCCACTTAATTTAGAGATAACTCCACCAATTGCAGTAATATTACCATTCAAATCAATTTCTCCTGTTAAAGCGATATTATTCTTAATTGGAATTTCTGTTAATTGTGATACAATACCAATTGTAATTGCTGCTCCAGCACTTGGTCCATCTTTAGGTGTAGCACATTCCGGTGTATGTATATGTAATCCAAAACTATTGGAAATATTCGAATCATCTGGTTTACTCCAAGTTGATTCTTTTGTTTTTTCATTATAGAAATAATTATTCCCGGAATCATTATCCTTTAATGTCAACCAATCACCTGAATATTTTTGGAGTAATTTATGTTTTCTATCACTTGATAACAAATTCCAAGCAATTGTTTTTGCACATTTTACTGATTCTTTCATAACATCTCCTTGATTACCAGTTAAAGTTAACTCTAAAAATGCAGAACTATGTGTTCTTAATACTTCTATTGTTGTTAAACCGCCTATTCCTGCAGTTGTTGCATATAATCCATTAATTAATCCAATACTTGGCTTATTATGAATAGATTTAATTTTAATCTTATGTTTTTTCTTAAAAAGTTCATTCAAATACTCAATTGATATAGTAAAAGGTAATATTATTTTACTAGAATCACAAATATAACATAAATTAATTTCTCTAATAATTTCAAAAAGAAATTCTTTTAATTTTCTTACACCTGCTTCATATGTAAATGTATTAATTAAGTACTCAATTGCAAATTTATCAATTAAAATATCTGAAGTAGAGAATCCAACTTTCTCTAATATAGAGGGCAATACATAATTAGTAACAATATTAATTTTATCATCATTTGTCAATGGATTTGTTCTAATAATATGCATTCTATCTTTTAATATTGGATCAATTAATGATGAATCATTAAATGACATAACTATTAGGGCTTTTGATAAATCTAAGTGAATACCTGAAAAATAACGATCTTCAAATTGATCATTTTGTGTAGAATCGGTTAAATGGGTTAATATTCCAATAATCTCTCTGCCATGCTCTGTTCTACTTACTTTATCAATTTCATCAATATAAATTATAGGATTCATACATTTTTTTGTAATTAATATATCAACTATTTTTCCCCACGAAGCTCCAACATATGTAAAATTATGGCCTACAAGTGTAGAAGCATTCGAACTACCTCCTAAAGCAAGCATAGCAAATGGTCTAGGTGCATTATCTGAATCTAATAAACACGAAGCAATACCCATTTTTGCTAATGTTGTTTTACCATTTCCGGGAGGACCTTGTATTCCGATTACTGTACCATCTGTGTTACCATTTATCCATTGTCCGACTAATCGTTGAATTTCTAATTTACCTTCTTCGTGACCATAACATGCTTTATCTAATTTTGATTTAACATTTTGAATATATGATTTTCTATCTTGTTTATAAATTTCCCACAACTTTTTAAGTTTATTCAATTCATGAAAGATTCTTTTTTCACTATATCCAAGAGTTTTATCTTTATCATTTAGTGTATTAAGAGGGTTTTCTATGATTCCATCTGCAACACCAATATATTCACATTTCTTTTTTATTGTTCCATTTTCTATAGTTAAACGTTCTTTAATTGGAATATCGTTATCTGAAAAATCTAATTTTGTCAAATTTAAATTGGGAGTGGATACTGAGGATTGCGTAGAAACACTGTATGAATCAGAAATAGAAGTTTGCAGCATGTCTTGCATTAAAATATTCATATCAGAGTCATCTTCATCAATACTACTTGTACTTGTACTTGTACTAATAATTGTGTCATTTAATCTATCTATTTGTCTAGGTGTTCTAATTACTCTATGTAAGGAAGATATATGATTGAAAAATACATCAATTTTATGACATGTATCAACTTCTATATTTGCAACAATAGAATATCTTTTGATTTTTTTTATAGTGGGTAATAAATCAGCTAAAGATTTTTTGAATTTATCTAATTCATCAATAACTTTATGAGTCTTAATTTTATTAAATGGTATTTTCAAAAAACCTTCTATCCACTGTTGTGATTTATTTCCTCCTTCCGATGAATTTATACTTCTCATTTTTTCCATTGCTTTTTGTTTTGCTTCTTCCGGGGCATTAGATAATAGTAAACGTTTTTCTAATGATATTGTATCTAGATTTATATCAATTGTTTTCAATTTTTCATTTGTCTCTTTATAAGAATATTCAAATAATTTTTGAATATTCCAATGCATTTCACAATATAACAAATGTAATTCTGATTTTAAACTAGTCATTAAAAAGTCAAATAAAACTGTTGCAATATATCTAGTGTATGTTTCATATAAAACAAGTAATGTCAACATATAAGATTTTTGTTTGTAATTTGCATTCATAAAATGAGTTACTAATAAATTCAATGGCATATTCTTGTATTCTTTAACATTTTTATAAGCAGTTTCTATTTCTTCAATTATAGTTGTCTCATTTTTACCAATAATATCATCAATACGCATCTGTTCTAAAAATTTTATTTTGAATTCATGTGGAATCTCATTCTGAGTAGTATATAATGTATTAAGGATTTGATCTAATTTCAATTTATAAAATTCAGAAATATTTGCTAATTTGATTGGATCTTTTTTAAAATTACCACACAATGTAAATTGCCTATCTCCTAACATATCGTAAATTTTAATTTCAGTATAAGTACTTTTCACCTCAATTTTTACTATATCTTCCGGAGAAGATATATTTATATCTTCCATTTTATTTTCCCAAAATCTAATTGGTAAAAAATATTTTTCAACGAAATCATACTCATCAATTTCTTTTAAATCTTTATAAGATTCATTTTCGTATGACCAATTATTGTTTGTAACCCAATTAAGTAATATTTTGACATCAGCACAAGTTATATAATGCAAAATATTTGTAATTTCATTACAAGCTTTTGATACAAAATAATGTTTCTTATTTAATGTATCCTCTATATTTAGTGCAATATGTAGAAGATTCTTTATTATTTCTAATTTTGTTAGGCAGGTATGATATGAATTAATATTTATTTTTTTGAAAGTAAAATTATTATTTATATTTATTAACAATGAAGCACAAATTTCTCTACATTTATAAATTCTCTCATTTAAATAGTTTTTCGAATGCATATTATTTCTTAGACATTTCTGAAAAAAAATGATGCCATTAGTAGGATCTTTTTTCATCTTTCCTTAATTTAGTGATATATTATTAAACGCACAGGTAAAAAATAATTCTTAGAAAAAAGAATGACGTCATTACTTCAACTCCAAATCAAGAATTCATCATTTATTGAGTCATATAGAATTTCTTACTTAAATTTGTATAAAATTGTATATTAATTAGAAATTAAAATTTTCGATTTACTCAAAAATCAGCCGATAAATTGAATGTTTTCAAATTTGATGTGAGAGAATTGGTATTTTTACTTACTCCAGCTTTTGAATATTCTGATACTCTTTTTTCAAAGAAATTAGTTTTTCCTTCCATAGAAATCATTTCCATGAATACAAAAGGATTTTTCTTATTGTATGTTTTCGGACATCCTAATTGAACAAGTAAACGATCAGCTACAAATTCAATATAATCAGACATTGAATTAGAATTCATCCCAATCAAATTACATGGCAACGAATCTATTATAAATTCTTTTTCAATTTCAACAGCTTCTTTTATAATATTTGTAATGACATCACTACTTAATTTCTCAGAAAATGTATTATATACTAAAACTGCAAATTCGGTATGAAGTGCTTCATCACGACTTATAAATTCATTACTAAGTGACAAACCAGGCATTAGACCTCTCTTTTTTAGCCAGTAAATCGAACAAAATGCACCTGAGAAAAATATTCCTTCGACAGCAGCAAAGGCTACCAATCTCTTAGCAAAACTACTATTTTGATCTGAGATCCATTTAGTTGCCCATAATGCTTTTCTCTTAATACAATCAAAATTATTGATTGCATCGAACAATAAAGGTTTTGAATTGTCAGTTATCAATGTTTCAATCATTAACGAGTATGTTTCTGAATGTATAGTTTCAGCTGCAATTTGAAAACCATAAAAAGCACGGACCTCTGGAATATCAATATCTTTCATAAATCTTTCTACTAAATTTTCTAAAACAATTCCATCACTTCCAGCAAAAAACGCCAAAACCATAGAAATAAAATGTTTTTCATCATTTGATAGTTTTCCCCAATCTATGACGTCCTTTGATAAATCTATTTCTTCAGCTGTCCAAAATGCCGCTAAATGAGCCTTGTACATTTTCCATACTTCCGGATATTCAATTGGAAACATAGTATATCTTTTCATCTTATTAGATTCACTAATAGAAGTCATTGCTTACTATATATACTATATATTTGCTTTTATTTTTATATAGTTGTTTTATTTTTTGATAGAATCTGTTATTGATAAAACCGTTTTATTGATTTGGGATATTCATTTTTTTGTCATATTCTCATATAAATATAATTATACATTGTTTACAGAATTATCATCATAAATTTCTGCAATACAAGTTATTTTTTTATCATTTTGTTCGAATTTCTTTCCAACAATTTGTACTTTTACATTGTCACCACTTTTTATATTGTCCATTGTATTTTGTGTGCATAAATCAGAAGGTATTATAATAATTAAAGGAGAACAATCATTATCTAATTTACCCAAAGCTCCAATTTTATTAGTTGTCTCGATTTTACATTCAACAATCGAACCAGGATTTGGATTGCAAATTACATATTTGTAATCTACATCTAAAGAATAATTTAAATTTAAAGATTCTAATGGAAAATATATATCGCTTCTATTAATAATTTCAACACTTTTTGGAAGCACGTATCCAGAACCAATACATTTGCCTTCAATTTCAGATATTTTATCTAAAGTCATTTTATCTATATTTTCAATTGCAAAATTCGAATTTTCATCGTAGAATTCTTTAGAATCAAATCCTATTTTAATCTTTGATGTTTCAATACGACATATTGACTTCAAACTATCATTCATTTCAATACTTTCAATACAATTCATTATAATATAATATATATTATACTTACACTTCTTATTAATATTTATACAACTTTTATAATATAATACATTTATAATTCATTTTTTTAAGTAAATAGTAACAATTTTATTTCAATACAGTAAAAGAAAATGCGACATAGTAGTCGCAGAATTTAAAAGTAAAAAAAACCCTCTGCAGCTTTAAATTGCGGACTTGGGACCCGGCATTATAATTGTGTAATATACAATGGTGGCATTATTTTTTTTTGTTGTTTTTAGTTTTTTTGTTTTTTTTGTTTTTTAGTTTTTTTTGTTTTTTAGTTTTTTTTTGTTTTTTAGTTTTTTTTGTCAAACAATTGCCAGTAGCATTATTATCGTCAATCAGAAATTACATCACGTCGACAATGTTTTGTTTTCGCATATTATTTTTCATTATTTTTTATTTTAATACCAAGTTGCATTTTCTTCTCGATTAAAAGTGATTGCTAAATTAAACATTCCCCACATATTTGTAACATTGGACACATCCCAATTGTTAAGAGATTGATTGAATGATTTTGCTTTGCAAAACATACGTACCATATTTGTAACATTAGACACATCCCAATTATTTATGGGTTGATTAAATAACGTTGCATAATTAAACATACCATCCATAGATCTGACATTGGATACATTCCAATTATTGAGAGGTTGATTAAATGGTGTCTGAACAAACATACCAGTCATAGTTGTGACATTAGATACATTCCAATTATTTATGGGTTGATCAAATTTTTTTGCACAATAAAACATAGATGTCATATTTGTCACATGGGATACATTCCAATTATCTAGAGGTTGATTGAAAGATTGTGTATTAGCAAATATTGCCTTCATACATGTTACATTTGATACGTCCCAATTATTCAATGGTTGATTAAATGATTTTGCATGAACAAACAGACCTTTCATATTTGTTACATTTGATACATCCCAATTGTTGAGAGGTTGATTGAAAGATTTTGCAGTACAAAACATATAATGCATATTTGTAACATTGGACACATCCCAATTATCAACTGGTTGATTGAATTGCATTGCTCTAACAAACATACGTACCATATTTGTAACATTGGACACATCCCAATTGTTAAGAGATTGATTGAATGATTTTGCAAAGCAAAACATTTGTGTCATATCTGTAACATTAGACACATTCCAATTGTTGAGAGGTTGATTGAATGATTTTGCACGATCAAACATACATTTCATACTTGTTACATTAGATACATTCCAATTATCAAGAGGTTGATTAAAATTTTCTGCATAACAAAATATACCATTCATAGTTATTACTTTAGATACATTCCAATTGTTAAGAGGTTGATTATATTCTATTGTCCTATGAAACATACAAGTCATACTTGTTACATTTGACACATCCCAATTGTTAAGAGGTTGATTAAAAGATGTTGCTCCAAAAAACATACCTATCATTTTTGTCACATTAGATACATTCCAATTGTTGAGAGGTTGATTAAAAGATGTTGCTAGATGAAACAGACCTATCATATCTGTAACATTAGACACATCCCAATTAGAAATATTTTCATTAAAATTTTCATAATTTTTAAATAATCTATTCATATCTGTAACATTAGACACATCCCAATTAGAAATATTACCGTATTGTGATTTTGTTTTTGAGTTTAGATTCGCATCATCCGATAAATAACTATGTACAATGTTTCTAATATTTTTATCAGTCAATGTTGGTAAATATGAATGAATACGTGGTATAACATCCGTACGCATAGGCTGTCCTTTAATTCTTTTAGGAATTAATTCAGTTAATTCAGTTAAATTCGGAATCCGATACATTAGAATTAATGTATAAATTCTAATTATGATCAAAACTTTTAATAAACGATAAATTAAATTTAGAAAAAAAATAATATCATTTTTTTTTATGAATTATAATTAGATTGATTGTCGCAAATTGTGACTAAATTATGGTGGATATTATTTAATATAGTATTAAAATATAATATTAAATGAATCAAATATATACATCTTTCCCCTGTATAATTATTATTGTAATAATGAATATATTAATTTTTCTATCTCTCAAAAAGAGAAATACTCTAGTAGATAGACGAGATCTTAACACTGCAGTATATAATAATAATAATAATTATAAAAACTGTTCAAAAGCAAACCAAATAATAAAAAATTCAAAAAAAATATCAAATTATTTCAGAGAAAATGATGATGTATATGGGAAATGTAAATTTTCACATCCAATTTGTCAACTAAATGCAAAATGTACTAAAAAACAAAGTTTTATTAGTGGATGTTTAGCAACAGGAATCGATAAATATGGAAGAATAACTGATTTTGGATGTCCTGCAAAATGTTGTAAATTATGAATCTTAATTAAGTAGTAATTTTAGTCCAAATATTCAGAAATAAGTCTATTTATGAATATTTGCATTTTAAATTTATTAATCTTTTTAACCAAAAAAAATATCCCTCTGCAGCTTTTATATTCCGGACTTGGGACCCGGCACACATTAGTATAAATATGGTGGCATTAGTTTTTTTTTAAGTTTTTTTGTTTTTATATAGTTTTTTTGTTTGTTTTTAATTTGTTTTTAATTTGTTTTCATTATACTCGTTTATTAAAATTCGTACAGTTTTATTAGAAAATAAAGTTTTGAATTCAAGAGTTTCGTTTGTTATTGGTGATGTATTATTACCTTTTCGAAACCAGTCTTCAATTACAGATCTTTCATATGTGTATCCATCAGATGCTACAACTGGATCATTCATTATTTCTAATGTAAGTGGACACATAAATTCATCTTTCGGTTCATTATCTATATTTTTCTCAGATCTTGTTTCTTTATGTACTAATTTTGTTTCTTTTTTAGATTCTACTTTAAATTTTAATGTAAATTCTTTATTAGATTCTTCCATTAATTCTTCCTTAAATTCTTCATTAAATTCGTCGTCGTGGATTGCGTCAATGATTTTTTTAGCATCCTTCTTTGTTATTCCTACTTCAAATAAATCTTGAATCTGTAACAATGATAATGCATCATCACATATTTCATTTTTAAAGAAAATAGGTCCAACTTTTTGCTCAAGACCTACTTTTTGTAAGATATATCTGACTTTAGTAGAGGTGGTATTCTTAGTAGATGTTTCTACAATCATATTTCGATTAGATAATCTGAAATTAGTCATGTCTTTTGTATTTGGATTATTATTCAATAATAATATACTGTTTACTTTTTTAATTTCTGATTCATTCTGAGATATATTTGTAGTATTTTTGTTTGAAACTTTTCTATTTTTCTTCTTTTTTTTCGGTTTCTGTGACGTATTCTCCTTCTTCGTGAGTTTGACCTCCGTCTGGAGCAAATCAAGCACTTCATCTTTAGCAGCTTGTTTAACTTTAGCATCGAATTGCAAAATATTCACGAGTCGATTATCCTGTGCGCCATTGTCCAAAAGCAGTTGTACTAAATTATTATCAAATTTGTATTTATTATAGTTGTAGGCAACGTACAGCGGCGTCCAACCGTATTTATTCGCACGATTGATTTCTACGTCTTTTTCCAGCAACAGTTGCACAACTTGGACGTGACCTCTATTGCAGGCGGCGTACAGCGGCGTTTCACCGTTATCCGACACCCAGTCGGCTTTCGCGCCTTTTTCAAGTAACAAATGAGCTATGTCGATGTAGCCTTCTTGACAGACAATACACAATGGCGTCGCACCTTCAATCGTCACAGTATCAATTTCTGCGCCTTTTTCAAGCAACAGTCGCACTACGTTGATTTGTCCGTTCCCAGATGCAAGATGTAGTGATGTCACACCGTTCTTCTTATATCTACGATTGATCTCCGCCGTACTTTTCTCCAGTAACAGTCGCACCACATTTACATCTCCAATCTCGCAAGCCGTATGCAGCGGCGTCCAATTCTCATCTCTTACACGATCGACGATTGCCCCTTTGTCTAGCAGCAGCCGCACTAATTGGACATTTCTTTTATTGCATGCAATATATAGTGGCGTACAACCGTACTTATCCGCCTGGTCGACCTCCGCGCCGTTCTCCAGCAACAATCGCGCCACGTCGATGTGGTCATTTTTACAAGCCATAGACAGTGTTGTAAACCCATTTTCATCGACTAAATTGACATTTGCGCCGTTGTTGAGCAAAATATGCCCCACATCGACATGGCCATTTTGACAGGCAATCATCAGTGGCGTAGTATCTCTATCATCCGCTCGATCAACATTAGCGCCGTTGTCCAACAATATTTGCACTATGTTGACATTGCCTTCATTGCACGCTGCATGTAGCGGCGTCATACCGTCTTTGTCTGACAGATTAACTTTCGCACCTTTGTACAATAACAACCTCACTATGTCGACATTATCATTCAAACAGGCAATCATTAGCTGTGTCGAATATGTGTTTCCTATTTTCAGATATCGATCTATATCTGCGCCATTATCTAACAATAGTCGCACTACGTCGAGGTGGCCATTCACGCAGGCGATGTACAATGGCGTCTCGGTGTTATTTGCCTTATAGACCTCTTTATCGACCTCTGCGCTTTTATTTAACAATAGCAGCACAATGTCGATGTGGCCGTGAGAGCAGGAGAAATATAGCGCCGTATAGCCATTCATATTTGCTCGATTGACATCAGCGCCTTTGTCCAGCAACAACCGCACCACATCGATGTGATTATAACCACACGCTAATATAAGAGGTGTCGAACCGACTTGATTCACCATGTCAACATTCGAGCCTTTGTCAAGCAACTCTTGTACTTTATTAATTTTGTTATGAGTACATGCTAATAACAAATCTGTTGTTTTACTAACTTTATTTTTGTTTTTTTTTTTATTATTTTTATTATATTTTTTATTATTTCTTATCATTTTGAACAAAAGCAATAATAAAATTATTGTTATTAAAAATATAATAATAACATATTTAAATAGTAAACTCAATCATTTTTTATTTTTTATATATAAGCTTAATCTAAAAAAAAATTAAAATGAATAATTAATGAATTCAGATTATAGTTATATAGACAATGTTCCTAAAATATTAAAACCTAGAAAAAAAGCAAATTTCTTTGATGCAATGTACAATATTGAAGATAATATCAATAGAACGAGCGGTGTCTTAATAACGGGACATGAGATATGTTCTAAAAAAAACAAAAAAAATAATGTAAAATTAGGTAATTTATCGTATTTTAAATCCGGAGTATGTGATAACACAAGTACAGAAAACTGTATTGGAAAACCTAGATATATTAAAATAGATAATCTTCCGGGAGATATTAAGAATAACAAAGGTTTAATTCCGTCAATAATTGGAGATTTTGGAGATTTTGAACCAACTGAAATATTTAGTAGTTTTTTAGGCAAAGGTAATATAGTTAATGACCATTGTTCATATGAAGAAGTTGAACATATTGAATTATATCCTAGTAAAAAACCTTATATAAAAAAAGAAAAATTATGTATATCAAAAAAACCAATCATTGAGAATTTCAACTTTCATAAACATCATATGAATAGTTATAAAAAAATTGGATTATTAATTATAATATTATTATCTATTTTTTTATTGATTTAGTTATTATAAAAAAAAAATTATTGAAATCCATGGAACAATTGGGATGTTTCTTACGTAACTGATTGAAAATAAAAATGATTAAAATAATAACTTAATTCAATAAAAAATAATTAGTAGAAAGTCTTTTAAATTTTATTTAGATTTTTTAAAATTAACAATAATAAATACTATATAAAAATTAAAAAGAGGTAAAAATGTCATGTAATGATACTATTCTAAATTTAGACAAAGTATTACCCAAAAGTATTAATAATCAATCAGTACCGGAAGATGCACTACCAAATATAGCATCGTATTTACAATTAAATGATAAAATCATTCATAAAGCTATAAAATATTATTTGTCATGTAGTGAAAATCGTAAACAACAAGTAATTACTAATTACGGAAAAATAAGTGATTGGGATGTGTCTCAAGTAACAAATATGAACTATTTATTTGGAGAATACTCATATTTTAATGAAGATATTTCAAATTGGAATGTATCCAATGTTACAGATATGTCCAAAATGTTTTGCAAAGCAAGAGGTTTTAATCAACCTCTCAATAATTGGAATGTGTCGAATGTAATAGATATGAGTTGGATGTTTAATAATGCATGTAATTTTAACCAGCCTCTCAATAATTGGAATGTGTCGAATGTAACAGATATGAGTTGTATGTTTTGGTCTGCAGAAAATTTCAATCAAGATATTACGAATTGGAATGTATCTAATGTAACAACTATGCGAAATATGTTTTATGTCGCAAGAAATTTTAATCAACCTATCAACAATTGGGATGTGTCAAATGTTACAAATATGAAAGGTCTGTTTATTAATGCAAAATCATTCAATAAACCTCTCAATAATTGGGATGTGTCCAATGTAAAAAATATGAGTTTTATGTTTTCATATACAGTAAAATTCAATCAATCAATTAATAATTGGGATGTATCGAATGTGACAAATATGGAACAAATGTTCGGTAGTGCATGGAATTTTAATCAACCTCTCAATAATTGGAATGTATCCAAGGTGAAAAACATGGAAGGTATGTTTAATAATACATTTGAATTTAATCAGCCTCTCAATAATTGGAATGTATCGAATGTAACAGATATGAGTTGGATGTTCATGTGTGCAAGAAATTTTAATATAGAAGAAAATGCTCCATGGTATATTGGAAATTAAATAAAGAATTAGACAAATCAAGAATAAAAAAATAAAAACCAAAAAAAAAATAAAGAAAAAAAATAGAAAAAAAACACAAAAAAAAAGTTAATGCCACCACATTAAATAATAATGTGCCGGGTCCTAAGTCCGAAATAATAAAGCTGCAGAAGGATTTTTTTTAATACGTTAGTAGTTACTCTTTTTCCTGGCGATCTAAACATTTCATTTTAAATGATGATTTTTCAAATTCTTGACAATACATTTCCATTTTTCCATTATCATTAAAATAATTAAAATAATTCATCGTATATACGTTACAACCGTAATTGTAAGCATCATTCATTTTTTGAATAGTATTTTCTGAATTTGAATCTGATTCATCTGGAATAACTATTGTATATATATTTTGATTATTATGAATCAAATTACTATTATCAGCATCTGGATCAAAAGTACTAATTAGAGGATCAGATCTATATAATATTCTAGCATTTGAATCATTTTCATTATTGTTATCACCATTACCGTTTATATTAACTAATTCTTCTAACATAGTGTCTTCAAAATGGCCTGTAACACATAGTATTATTTTATTTATTAAACGACATATAGGTTCTTTTAGAACATTCGTAGATGAATTATACTTGTATTCACCATTCAAAAAATATTGTCCATTTATATAAGTTCTAAGACTTTTAGCAATTTCATCTTGTACACCATCATCTTTTAGATTTAGATGAATTATTAATGGATCAGAATATTTATTTAAAAATGCATTTTGTGTTATAGTTGACCAAATATCTTCTAATAATAAATAATTCTCAGATAATTTATTTTTGTATAATGATTTTACGACTGGTTGTAAAGTTCCATTAATAGTTTCGGAATATATATTGAAATTTACAAAACGGGCACCAGCTTGTAAAACTGTTTTTAACATTTCTGTACTTACATAATGTTCATCAGTATAGGGCATATGACAACTTTGATTAGATGCAGCAACGTAAAAATCAATAAGTTTTGCCCCTTTAGTAGGGTCACATACATCAACAATAGATGATCCACAATTTGAAATTATTTTACATTCCGGTGTTACACATTCAGTATTCGTAATATCTTCTGAATTCTCAATATCTATATATTCATTTCTATAGTTACCATTATGAAATGACAAACATTTAGATATAGGCTGCAAACCTATCATTTTCTTTTCGTATTCTGATTGTAATTTGTAGAAAATTGTATCATTATTCAAGAATTTTAATATATCTAAATTATTTTTTGAATTGTGAGAAGAACAACTTATAAAATAATACAACCCAATAATTATACTAATTGCACATATTAATATTAGTATCGGTAAAGCAATAGATATTTCTTCTTTTGTAAAAATAGGTTTATTATAAAAAAAGTCTCCAAGTGTAAACAAAATTATTAATAATAATAATAACATAAATATTACAAATAGTGGAATCATTAAAAGTTTTTTTTTGGGATTAGTATATAGACACGCACCACTAGAAGATACCATTAATTTTGAATATTTCAATGCAAATAGTATTACAACAATAGGTACAATTATTAATTTAAATTTATCTTCAATATCAATATTCCGGATTATATCATTAATAGCCACCATTAAATATAATCTACAAATTAAAATCTACAAATTAAAATCTACAAATTATAATCTACAAATTATAATCTACAAATTATAATCTACAAATTAAAATTAAAAGATTAGTCAAAATATTTATCAATATTATAATTAAAAAATGCTTTATCAATTTACATGCTGGGATAAAATTTATGATTTTGCTCATACACAAAATTTATATGAAACTAAATATTGGTTACTCGATCTTGATGATACTCTTATAACATCTAAATCATATAAAGGTTCATCCAGCTGGTTTTATGATGAATTTAAAAAAGTAGAAACATACAAAAAAAAAAAAGAATTAATAAATAAATGGAATTCTTTACAAAGTAAAATGAAATATACATTATGCAATAAACATTTAATATTATTTTTAAAAAAAATTAATGGAAATGCATCATTAATAACCGCTCGTGGTAGATCTGTTATTTGGGAAACATACATGCATTTACATCAAACACATATAAATGATATGTTATATGACAACATATATTTTTGTGGATCAGTTAAAAAATCAACAGTTCTGAAAAAAAAATTTAAAGATATAATAGATAATCAAAACTCATACGTATTTATAGATGATAACTTGTCAAATGTTTTAGAAATAGAAGAAAATTTTCCTGAAATGATTTGCATTTATTATAATAAAAAAAGAGAATATTTACCATTACATCGTAAAATCAGTAATAAATTATATGGTTGTTTTTACAAATCTTTACTTTATTATGTTTTATGGAGAACAAGAAATATGGATACTGACGATAAATACATAACTAACACAAAAAAAGACTCGGATTCGGATACAGATTCAATTAGCTCTGATGATGCAGATATTGATACAGATACTGACATAGAGACAGATATATCTCTATACACAAATTGATACTCTAATTTTACTGTAACGTATTAAACAAAAAATAATTTAAACTAAGTTTCCCTCTGCTGTTTTTGTATTCCGGACTTGGAACCCGGCACATTATAATATTAATGTGGTAGCATTACTTTTTCTTTTTTTGTTTTTAGTTTTTTATTTATTTTTCAAATTTTTATTTTTTAGTATATAATTTTACTATTATCATTTTGTTATTAGCAGATATTATTTGTGCTATGTTAAAATATCCTCTGTAGCTCTATCAGCTCTCACTTTGTTTCTGTCTCTGTATTCGAAATTTCATTCCAATATAAATCTAATTCATAATCTAATTGATTATTCATTCCGTCTTTCATATACACTATAGTATAACGAGTATATAAAGGTGCTTAAAATATCTATCGTTTCTTCTATCGTTTCTTTTTTCTCCGAACTTCTTTCCATGCGAAGGTTGCATGGTGTTCGAGCATGGCGACGATTGTTGAGTGGTCCCGAGCTTTTGCGATGCGCAGTGGCGTCCACCCTTTTTTATTCGGCTTATCGACTTCTGCACCTTTCTCCAGTAACAGATGCACCACATTGTCGTGGCCTTTTATGCAAGCAATGAATAGCGGTGTACAACCGTCTTCCCTCGTCCAATTGACATCTGCACCTTTCTCCAGCAACAGTCGCACAGAGTCGACGTGGCCTCTAGCACAAGCGAGATACAGTGGTGTAGACCTACACTTATACGCCAGATTTACATCCGCACCGTTATCTAACAACAATCGCGCAAAGTCAAGGTGACCCTTCTCACAGGCAAGATACAGTGGTGTAGAACCACCACACTTATGCGTTAGATTTACGTTCGCATCGTTATCTAACAACAATCGCGCAAAGTCAAGGTGACCCTTTTCACAGGCGAGATACAGTGGTGTAGAACCACACTTATGCCTTAGATTTACGTTCGCACCGTTATTTAACAACAGTCGCGCAACGTCGACTTTGTCATCATAACAGGCGAGGAGCAACGGTGTCCATCCGTCATTATCCCTCTTATTGATTTCTGCGCCTTTCTCTAGCAGCAACCGCGCTATGTCGAAATGGCCGAGCTCACAGGCAACGTGTAGCGGTGTCCCTCCGTACTCGTTTATACAATTGACATTCACACCTGGTTGGTTTATCAACAGACACACCGTGTTGACGTGACCACAATCGCAGGCGGTAAATAGCGGTGTATAACCTTTCTCGGTCGCCAGATCGACCGCTGCCCCGTTTTCTAAAAGCAGTCGTGCTGCTTCGACGTGGCCTTTTATGCAAGCAACATATAACGGTGTCCAACCGTCTTCCCTCGTCCAATTAATTTTTGCGCCTTTGTCTAACAAAAGTTGAGCAATGTTTATATTGCCATATCTGCATGCATCAAACAGCTCTTTTCCAAACCTATGACTGTATTCTTTCTTTGATTCTTCAAATTCTTTTTGTAAATTAGAATTATTATTTAATACATTCTGAATTATCTGTTTAAGAATAAAATTTGAAGTTAAACTCGTTCCAATACTTTCGTTTGTCATTGGAGATGTTTGTTTGGTTTCAAAATGAGTTTCAATACAACGTCTCTCATAAGTGTAACCATCCTGTGCGACAACAGGATCGTAACATAATATCATATTTATAGGACATCTTAATAGTCCTAAATCATCAACAACAAAAGTGTTGGTTTTCGATGATTGAGTATCCATTTTGAATTGATAATTCTTATATTGATTATATATATTTTAGATGAATAAAAAAATCATTTTTTTATAATACATTAATAAATATACATGTAAGCATTAGTTTTATTTCATAAAAAACAATTTAAACATAACACTTCCCTCTGTTGCTTTCATATTCCGGACTTGGGACCCGGCACATTTATTTTATAATATTAATGTGGTGACATTACTTTTTGTTTGTTTTGTTTTGTTTTGTTTTGTTTTGTTTTGTTTTGTTTTGTTTTGTTTTGTTTTGTTTTGTTTTGTTTTGTTTTGTTTTGTTTTGTTTTTAATCTACATTTTTGATTACTAATGAATTCCATATGTGTGATCCATAATCATCTTTGTAATTCCATGTAGAATAGTATCCTTCCGAATACGTATTATCTGTTACCTCAATTTGTGAAATAACATCATCATTTAAACTAATTCCGCACTGTATAACATTATCAATAGCGGATGCCTTAATCTGATAATTGATATTTGGATTTAGTGTAAATTCACTTGATTTTTTGATAATTTGAATAGATGAAGAATGATCATCATCACCGTTTTCAATTACAGAAATAATCAATTTAGAATTATTTTTGTCATTAATTCCAGTTGAAATTTGACAATGATAACCAGTTCTTGGCATCCATTGAAAATCAGAGTCTAAATCTTGAATCCGTAGAATCAATCCATAATCTCTTTTGATAGAGTTTTCACTATAAATATTTGCAGAAATTTCTCCATTTTGAATATAATAATTCGTTGCATACGCAGACGATATAACATTATTATTCGATTTCAAATTACATTCCGAATTGTTACCTTTTTCAAATACAAAATTTCCACTTAATATATTCATATCATTGGTTAATTCGCATAATGGTACGTTGCCATACTCCGTAGGTGAGGTAGTCGGAACAATTGTTGGTAATCTAGATGGTACTGAACTCGGGCTATTTGTAGGATAAATAGTCGGAACAATTGTTGGTAATCTAGACGGTACTGAACTCGGGCTATTTGTAGGATAAATAGTCGGAACAATTGTTGGTAATCTAGACGGTACTGAACTCGGGCTATTTGTAGGATAAATAGTCGGAACAATTGTTGGTAATCTAGACGGTACTGAACTCGGGCTATTTGTAGGATAAATAGTAGGAGTACTTGTAGGACCGGATGTTGGTACCGACGTAGGGTTAAAACACTCTACTCTAATTTGTTCTGACAAAATTTTATTACTTACTTCAGTTGGAGATAATACTATACCAATTCTTACTTGAATTATTGAATCACAAATAATATCATTAGTTCTCAGAACATAATAATATACATTGTCCCAAAATGGCATTAATGTTGTGATATGATTCGAGTTCGGATATTTGAATTCATTATTATCAATACTGTATTCAATCGAAAAGTCAGTATTCGATGCAATTGAATCATATTTGAAATTGACTACTATAGCAGTACCTAATGAATCTGGACTAAGTAAATCAATATTAATATCTTTCCAGTCATCTGAATTCAGATAAGTAGGCGCGATAGTATTCTCAATATTCAAAGTCGGTTTAAGTGTTGGATTCATACTCGGAGCACTTGAACTTGGTTTAAGTGTCGGATCGATACTCGGAGCACTTGAACTTGGTTTAAGTGTCGGATCGATACTCGGAGCACTTGAACTTGGTTTAAGTGTTGGAGTCATACTCGGAACACTTAAACTTGGTTTAAGTGTTGGATTCATACTCGGAGCACTTGAACTTGGCTTAAGTGTCGGATTTGATGATAGTATATCAGATGATGTAGAAAATTGATATTTTAATACATCTCCAAATTCACCACCTTCAAATATTAGAACATCGTTCAAAAATAATTTGAAATTACCGATTCCAAAATCACAACATATTCCATCACCCCATGCATCATAAATTGACCATTCATAATTTGCATTATCACATAACATAAAGTTATATGTGCCAACTCCTCCAGAACTTGTTTCCTCATCTAAAATACATTCATCATTAATAGATTCATCAGTATTTTTTAAGGTCCATGATGTCTCATGCGCGTAATTATCAGGAATAATTTCAATTCGAAAGTGTATTTCGTTAGGCGTCGGACTTATAGAATAAGTTGGCTTTGAAGTAGGTACAGATAAAATTGTAGGTGCAATACTTGGCATTGCTGATAAGGTAGGTGAAGTTGTAGGTGATTCTTGTGAAATACATTCTAGAAATCTATAAGCATTTACCAAGCCTTTTCCTAATTTATTTTGGTAATTTGGATTTATGTTATCAATATTTGTTGTAGTATCATAAAGACAATTTATCAATTTATCATTAGTAACCTCCGGATCATAAGATATACCTAATCCGATAATTCCTGAAATTATTGGCGCTGCCATTGAAGTACCTGAAGCGGTACCATAATTTTTATTCAGCATTGTAGAATAAATATTAACACCGGGTGCAGATATATCTATAGAACTTCCGTAATTTGAAAAACTTGCTCTTACGCCATTATTATTAACAGCCGCAACATTAATTACACCGTCATAAGCACCTGGATAATATAATTCATCTGAATTACTATTACCTGCTGCAAAAACGACAATTCCACCAACACTATTGTAATAATCTATAGCATCTAATATTGATTCTTCAACAAAATTAGGTGATGTATATCCCCAAGAATTTGATGAAATTCTTGCACCATTATCAGCTCCATAAATTAAAGCTTCTGCAAATCCGCCAGTATTACTACTGCCGAATACAACGGATACCATTAATTGATTTCCGGTAGTCATATTATCACCACCACAAATACTAGATATTCCTATATTATTATTAATACTTGCAGAAATTATACCGCCACAATGGGTACCATGCCAATGACCACCTAATAAATTATCACCAGTGTTATCGGCATGATTATAACCATGACAATCATCAATAAATCCGTTGTTATCATCGTCAATACCATTACCGCAGATCTCATCAGAATTAGTCCAAATATTATTTTGTATATCCGGATGATCAATTTCAATTCCGGTATCAATAACTTGAATAATAACATTATCAGATCCAGTTGTAAAATTCCAGGCCTTTAGTAATTCAATAGATTCAAAATGAGATTGTTGATTATATAATGGATCATTTGGATAATCATTATATAATTTGATTTCATAGTCTAATTCGACTTTAGAAATCTTATCAATAATTGCATCATTATCATATAAAGATTGTAATGCAACTTTTGATTCAACAGATGAATGATATGTACATTCATACCAGAGATCTAAACCAAATTCCGAATGTTTCTTTTCAAATAATTCAGAATAGCGAAATACACGTTTTGGTTTTAGACAATTAATATCTTTTGCAACTGTTTTCGCAGATTTCAATTTATCATTTTTCACACTTTTATTATCTTTTTCTAATTTATATCTTACTTTTTGTCCATTATATTTGGTAAATTCTAACTGTTGTAATGTATTTTTTAAATTCTTTTTGGCAAGTATAGTCATTCCATCAATAGGATGGATAATCAATAAACAAAGTAATAATTTGTTCATTTTGACTACTTACAAACTTTAAAAAATCTGTATTAAATACAATAATTTGTTTTAATAGTATTTTATTAAAGTTTTAGAATCAAAAAATATTCATTTTTTTAAAATCAGTCTTTTTTTTGCAACATTCGTAGAAAAGAATATATATAAATATTAATGAATAATTTGAATAATCAAAATTTTAAAGATGTAGATAATCAACCCAGAAGGAGACTAATAAAAATAAAAAATAAATTAAAAAAAAATTTAAAATTGGGTGGAGGCGAAGGTGATGATAACAACCCACCACAACGACCACCAAGACCAGTCGGATTTTTGCAAGCTTTACAGAAAAATCGAAAAGATGAAAAATCTTTTGATTTTGAGAAAAATATAGAAGAAAAAAAACAAAAATTAAAAGAAGAAAAACAAAATTTGAATAAATGGGCTGAGGAAATTATTTTACAAGGTGATAGTAAAGAAAAATTGATCAGTTACAAAATACAAATAGACAATTACAAAAAAAAAATAGAGAAGCTTGAAAAAGATGTAGAAAGATATCAAAAAAGTTATTTAGAAACAAATAAAAAATTACTGGATTGCATGTCTACAGCAGTGACAACAGTAGACACTAAACCACAAAGTTTAGATGATCTTAAGAAACAACACCAAGAGATACAAAACATATTATTTAAAGGATTATTTAAAGGTACACAGTCTGTCGGTTTAAATGAAAAGGAACTTACTCAAGAATTCGAGAGATTGTCTAAACTAATTCAGAATCATCCAGATCATAAAGAGAAAACATGGAAGGATGAGAATTATGACGAAAATAATACTGCGTTGAGTAAGATACAACGTTTTATTCCTAGTTCAGAAAAATTACAATCTGATTTCACAGAGAAAAATTTATATGAATTAATTAAAAGAAAATTGAATAAAATTAAAGATGGTAAAGAAGAATGTAAAAAAGATGAATCAAATTTAAATATTGAAGATGTAGCAGAAAAATTATCAATTAGAATATTTAAATTAAAGTGGTTTTTCATATACCTTGGGTATGATTCGATTAGGTTAGGAAAAGTCGAAGGGGTTGATTTGTTTAATTATATAAAATTAGACGTATTAAGTGTTTTAGAAACACGAGCAATTTATGCAGCTCTACATGATGTGTCAGATAAAAAGAGAATAATTAGAAACATTACAAAAGGGGAATGGGTAAAAACTCTTGAAAACAAAGTGGAATATGAACTAGATCCAAAAACACAGGCATCACTTATTGAAGTTGATAAATTATACGATGATCTCGAATCTTTCTGTAAGAGTTACTGTGCGGAAGGATTATTTGAAGTTGAAAAAAAGAAACAGACATATCAAAAGCCTATAATAGGTTCTCAAACGAATCCAGTACAACAGAGAATGATGGAATTAAAAAAACTGAGAGAACAACTAAAAAAGGGAAAAGAAGCTACGCAAAAATTAAGTAATGATGCGGCTCGAAAATGTAATTGGTGGGAAAAATGTGAGTTAGATACTCAATCAGGTGGCGAAAAATTATCGAATGATAAATCTAATAAAATGTTTTATATTGTTCAAGATATTTAATATTATAATATACTAATGATGAATTTATTATTTTATAGTATTATATCAATCATAGTAGTTATACTAATTCTAATTATGTATAAATCATTACCTCCAGTTAAGTTATATGTAGATGAAAAAAATTTATTACACGTAAAAGCATCAATAATTAATAAAAAGAATTACATGGAATATTTATCAAACTACGAAAAGAAAATATTCAAAAATAACGATATGACTGTAACAGAATTGTTATATACAAATAAAAAGAAAAATAATGCTTTTATTTGGATTCATGGTTATAACGATTATTATTTTCATTTTCATGTTGGAGAAAAGTTACTGGAAAATGACTATGATGTTTATGCTATAACTCTCAGAAATTATGGTAAAGTAGCAATAGATAGAAGATATATTCATTATGTTAAAAATTGGGATTCATATTTTGAGGATATTAATAATAGTTTAGAATGGATTACTAAAAATAAAAAGCATAAAAAATTTGTATTATATGGTCATTCTACAGGAGGTTTAATTAGTACAATTTACATGAATAATGGAAAATATAATAATATTTTTGATGGATTAATATTAAATTCTCCTTTTTTTGATTTTTATGATACTGACATTAACGAGTTTATTATAAAATATATATTTTATTATATAACTTTGATTTCTCCTACTTTTGTTGCAAAATCTGGATATAATAAAGTATCTAATAATGGATATGGTAAGAATATACTACAAAGATATTATTACAATCAAAATTATAAATTAACTTATCCTTCACATATTTTCGGAACATTTCTTCAAAATGCTACATATTATCAAAATAAAATTCAAAATAATGAAATAAATATATCAAAACCAATTTTAGTTTTATACTCAGAACAAAGCACATATCAATGTAATGATAATACCGATTGTGTTTTAGATGTAAGTGAAATTGAAAAATATTCTAAAATTATTGGTAATAATGTAAAATTACATTCTATCAATGGTGCAATACATGATATATTATTATCAAAAGATGATATTTCTAACAAAGGTATTGAATACATAATTAAGTTTATTAACAATTTATAAAAATATACAATAAAAAAATCCTTCTGCAGCTTTTATTATTCCGGACTTAGGACCCGACACATAATTTAATGTGGTAGCATTACTTTTTTTCTTAGTTTTTTGTTTTTTTAAGTTTTTTAGTTTTTTAATAATCATCTGATTCATTATCTGATTCATCATTTGATTCCAATTTACTTTCAACATACCATGGAACATTTTCTCGTATATTTAAATATTTTGCGTAATAAAACATATTTGACATATCTGTTACATTGGATACATTCCAATTGTTCAGAGATTGATTGAAATTCTCTGTATTTTTAAACATATATTCCATATTTGTCACATTAGATACATTCCAATTGTTGAGAGGTTGATTAAAATTCCATGCCCAATGAAACATCCAACTCATATTTATTACTTGTGATACATTCCATTTATTAAGAGGTTGATTGAAATCTTTTGCATTAGAAAACATAAAAAAATAATGATTTAACTAGTTTATACGTCATATATATAACTAAATTATAAAAATTATGTTATAAAAATGAATAGAATTCTATTCTATAATTCTATATAAATATATATTTTATAAAATATATTATAATATGGCAGATATTACAGAATCCGCAGAAAATAGTAAATTATTGGGATCTTCAATTGGAATTTTCAAGGAATATGTCGGTGATAACTCACTTCATTTAACAAATTGTATAAATACAAGTAGAACAACTATATTGGAAATGCTAGAGTTAAGAGGTTACGATATTTCTTCCATATCCAATAATTTACTTATAACAAACGAAACAGATCAAGATAAACTTGCTATAAAAGTTAAAAATGAAGATGCAAATGAAATAACGCATGTATATTATAATATTTCCAATACTAGAACAAATCATAAAAAACTATCAAGTAAAGTAGAATCTATAATGAATGCAATTAATGAAGAAAATAAAAGAAAAAATACAGAAATAAATACAGAAATAAATATAATATTTATTGTTTTAGATTTAATTACGCCATCTGTGAGAGAAGTAATAAAAATTTTAAATAAAAAATACAATATTTATATGCAAGTGTTTCCAATTAAACAATTAATGTTTAATGTTACAAAACATAGAATTGTACCGAAACATATTAGAATTAAAAAACTTGCAAATGTAAAGGACTTTTTACAATCGTTACATATTGATACACTAGAGAAATTACCTAAAATTTTAAGTAGTGACCCGGTTGCAATGTTTATTGGTCTTCGTCCTGGAGAATTGTGTAAAGTTATTAGACCGAGTCAATCTGCAGGTATACACAATGTATATCGGTATTGCATTACTGAATAAAATTTTTAAACAGTCATTTTGCATAATTTACATCTATATGTATATCTTGGTTTATGATAATCATAATCACTTTGTGTAATGATAGTATTATGTTTACAAAGTAATTGTAATTTTTTAAAACATTTAGAATCTATATCATTATAATATTCTATTTTGCTTTTCAAATTATCAAAATGTAGTGTTACTTTGGGAGAAATTTCAAATCGTTTTCTTTTTTTATGTTCTATAAAACAATTTGATACAATATTCTTCTCCAGATAGCATGTATATTTTTGTATATTCTCAATATTATTGAGAAATTTATTATATTTATTTAATTCATTTTTAAAATCATAAATTTTTGTATTAACTATTTGTTTAAATATTAATACTTTAATTGTTATAAAATCTGTATCATATTTATTAATATAATTTTGTAAATCTATAGGTAAATTATAAAACATTTGAAAATTAAACTAAATAAGGTGTGTACTACTTGTAGTGATAGTAATAATCATTTTAATAAATAATAATCATTTTTATGAATGCTCTATTGCGATGTAAAATTACAATATATTTTTTAAGTAAATTTTAAATTTACTAAAAAAAATTTTTATTTGATATATATTTATACAGATGTCGCACACTTATCTTAATCCCAGTTTAATAAAACTACAAGATTTGGATTTTCAAAAATTAGATATTCAACCCGGATCTGCACAATTAATTCAAACTGATTTTGGTATAACTCATGCAGGAGTTATTAATGGAATCACATTTGAAGTTGATCGTGTTAATCATGAATTGAAAAAACAGGTAGGTGATTTAAGTTTAAATACTACCAGTCAACAAACTAAATTTTACG